>Ga0307379_10000113_pt1 | contig 137724 bp, 112 predicted proteins | sample UN2MG_FD_202237 | JGI IMG/M metagenome (GOLD analysis project Ga0307379, IMG submission 202237) | Soil microbial communities from Risofladan, Vaasa, Finland - UN-2 | ecosystem: Environmental > Terrestrial > Soil > Coastal area > Acid sulfate soil | place: Finland: Risofladan, Vaasa... | reverse complement strand
GGTAAACCTTCTACGTACCCTAATTCTCTTCCTAATCTTGAAGCTGCTCCATCAGCGATAATCAGAACTCGTACTTTACAAGCATTTTTTTCTTTCTCAGAGTTAATTATCCAATATTTTTCCTTATTAGAAAATTCAACATTTGCTACACTGAAATTTTCAATAAATTTTACATCAGCTTTTTCAGCTGCACGTACTATCTTTTCATCCATTATTTCTCTTTTAATAGCAATTACTAAATGACCACTAACTTGGTTCGAAGAATCACCATAATAAGCAATACCACTTGGGCTTACTAATCCTCCTAAAGCAGCCCAATTCCCCTTTTTCTCAGCGATTATTTCCTCTAATACTCCCATTCGTTCAAGGTGTTGTTGTGCTCGAACTGTAATTGCGTCTCCACAAATTTTTCTTCGAGGAAATTTCTTTTTATCAAGAAGTAAAACATCCTTTCCTTCTTTACCTAAATAAAAAGCACAAGTTGCTCCCGCAGGTCCAGCTCCTATAATACCAACTTCATAGATATGATCTTTCTTTATAGATACCATAAATATCAACTCATATAATTAGGAATAGATATAATCAATTTTGAATTAGAACAACTATTAGAAAGTCTAAATAAGAGGTTTTCGGATTTTGAAGTATTTTATACAAGAATTTAGATAGAAGATTATTTTTATTCTAACTTCTCCATTACAGATTTTATTTTTCCATTTGCAGTTGCTTTTTTATCTCGTCTGTCATCTATATTAATTAGAGTTGCAACTCTTTGCACACCAAGTTTGAATGGCACTTCGTGAATTTTTTTTATTACGTTAAATATCTGATCCAAATCTCCTTCTAAAACACTACCAAATGGTGTTAACGTGTGTTTTATTCCTGATTTTTCAATTTCCTTTACACACTCAGCAATATATTTACTTAAACTAGGACTTTCTGTTCCTAGCGGGATTACTGTAACGTTAGCTAATGGCATTAATCATTCCTCAAGATTTTTATTGAATAAAATAATACTAATCTCATTCCATTTCTATGGAAATATTTTTTGCATTTTTACTAATTTCTACACATTTATCGTTTGTTATCATTGCTTCACCCTTATCAACTAATATCTTTGAAGCTGACATAGGAGTAATTATTTTCAAGGTTCTAACATTCAAATTATTTTTAATTTTTAAATTCAATGTTTTTTTAACTAATTTGGCTGTATAATCCAAATCTCCAAAGTAGGTTTTCAATCCTTTTGCGGAGATTCCTTTTTTCAAATAAACAACTGGATATCCTGAAAGAAGTTTTACAGATCCATCTAAAGTTTCTGTCACAAATAAATTCCTTAGTAAATGAATCCAATCTGCACTTGCCCACCCATGAGGACTATCCCCCATTCCTCCTTGCATAGTTTGAGGACTTATTCCTTCAGCCCACCCCATAAGACAAGTTTTATTTTTAACTAACCAATCCAATATTTCAGATACTTTGTTTTGATCATTCGCATCATGATATACTTGTGCCAAATGCATTGTTAAATAAGTTCCAAAACAATTCCAAGCAACCTCATGAAAGAATCCACCGTTTCGGGTGAATTTCTGGTAAATAGTATCAGCTGTTTGTCTTAGCATTTCATTTTCTCCATCTAAAATTTTTGTAGGATGGTATGCACAAAGATTTGCTATCATTGCACTGTCACATCCACGAAAAGGTCCAACTGGCAGAAATCCATGTTTATCAAAAGCTGCTTTAGTACTTGCAAAAAGGTCAAGTAAATATTGTCCATATTCTCCTTGAAATTCATTTGCTTTATCCTTTTGTAATAATTTAGCACAATAAGCTGCTTCTCGAAGTCCTGCAACACCCCAGAAATTATCCCAATAAAAATAATCACATGGTCCAAGATGCTCTGCACTATATCCAGGTGGAAGTAAACCTCTTATTGTAATTCCCTTTCCTTCTGGTATATTTGTTTTCTCAAGTTTTCTTGTTCTAATCAACCAAGAAGCAGCTTTTTCTATTGAATTATACACATTTTCTAACCAAAAAGTATCTCGTGTAAATTTAGCATGTTCTGATAAAACCCAAATGCCTTCTCCATTTGAATCATATTCACCTTCATGACTATAATAAAATCCATCATTTCTTTGTCTATTAATGAATTGCTGTAGTGCTTCTCGTGCATAATTATGATAACCGGTTTTATCCAATGCATTAATCAAGAAAGCTGCATCTCTACACCAAAATCGATGGTATTCTGTTGGACCTGGAGTAATTGTTCCAGGATCAACTAATAAAAGCAGATTGGCTAAACTTGCTTTATATAGTCTATCTACTTCAGCGTTTCCAGTTTTTAGGCTTAATCCTAAAGATAATTTTTCAGTCCAATTCGAAGAGATTTTATCTAAAACAGGAGGAGCCTCAAGTGCTTCTTTTGTCATTCTGAAATAAACTTCAATTTTCTCCTGATTCTTTGGGAAAATAAAAGTCATGTTAGCTAAACCAACTTCACATGAGATTTCTATTACTTCTTGGGAATTATATTCTGTTGCTAATTCTAATACCTTAATTGCTGAATCCTTTTCATAATGATAATTTGCACAAGCTACTTTTTCAGGTAAATTCATTATTCGAAAAGCTAATTCTTTGTTAATTAAAATAGCATGATCCTTAGGTCTATATTCAATCCTTTTTATTAAAGAGACTCCTTCTTGGTTAAATGGTCGAATTGATAAAACTAAATTTGAATTTTTATCAGTTCCCATTTTTTCTAAACAAAGAACCCCTACTTCACTTTTACCTGATTTCCCACCATAAACAGTTTGTTTGTATTGTTTGTTATTGACTACCCATTTGTTGATAATAATTGGTTGATGATTTTTATGAAGCTCCTGTTTTGATTTACCATCACGAGTTAGATATAGTGGTTGCTTATCAATAATAGCACCTGATAATAATCCATATCCATCAATTAATGGTACTACTAATCCTTTTTTAGTAACTGTTCCTTCTGAAAAACAATCAATACCACCAAAAGCTACCCAATTTCGATAATTAGAATTTATAAACCAAGAGCTATGTCCTAGAGAGATAACTCCCTCACTTTCTGGATTTAACATTTTTTCTACCCAAAACGGAACAACATAGTCTCTCCTTATTCCTCTGAAAAATTGAGCATTTAATTTTCCTCTCGAGAAAATCATAGCTTCGATTTCAGTGATTTCTTTTGGGACCTCAATTTCACCTTTTCCTAAATTTTTTGTTGCTTCTATCAATTCTGGAACTATTGGAACAAGTAATTGTTTTCTCGCTTTCAATATTTCATTTAACGACTTATCATCAATTTTTTGTGGCATTGATTATTCCTCAATTATAGCATTTACATTATAGAAAATAGCTTCTAAATTAATTTCCGACTTTTCAGTAGCTTTTAAGAGTAAATATGAGATTATAAATTATTAAGTTTGATATGGAAGGATAATAATTATGATTGTTTTAAAGAGAAATTTCAAAATGGCTTTATTATTTTCTATGCTGTTTTTTATTATTAGTTTTCCCGCAATAATTAATACTAATGGATACGAAACACAGGAAGTAGAAATTCTCACAACAATAAATAACCTTCCAGATGATCAAAATCTCAATATTAATGAAGGAGTATATTCTGCAGATATTCACTGGATTAAAACAAATATAACAATCAATGAAAAGGGTTCCGGGAAAGTTTCAATGATTGTAAATTGTACTCCTGATGCAGATCATATAGGTATTTATCTCAGAACTTTAGAAGAGCTGAGTTCTGTATTACCAGAAGAGTCTTATGCATTTACAGAAGGAGAAATCCTAGCAATAAATTTCACAACATCTTCAGTAAGAAGTTCTGGCATTTCTTATCTAATCTACCTTCAAAATACTTCAAAAGTTCAAATCGATAAAAATATGTTATATTTTATCAATTATACAGCTGATTTCTTTTCAACTGATTTAATTTCTCATTATGGAATTGATACTAATTTGGTTTCAATAAATCTAAATCGTCCATATTGGGATGATGCTTTAGAATTTGAACAAATGAATATTAAATTACCAATTGAAGTATCAAATAGTTCTGTCACTCAAGCATTTTTAGATGATATCCTATTTGAAGTAGGTGCTCAGATGGTAGGCAACTACAATCTATCTTATTCTGGAAGTAAAGACTCATCAGGCACTTATTGGCTAGTATTTGAAGTGGAAAAAGAAAATGTTCCTGATAGAGGAGCATTTGAAGCAACCTTTTATCTATCTGTAAATTATTTCTCATTACCACGAGTTATCAATTGGTTTGTTTTAACTTTTATTTTAGTTTTCAGCTTGATCTTTCTCTCTCTCTTTATAGTAGTTATAACTCTTAAGAATAGGTCAAATGATGAAGTTGAAGAATTCAAAAAGGAACTCTTTGGTGTTTTAACGCAAGAAAATGAGTGATTAATTTTTATAGTATGATGTTTTACCTTTTCCTATAATTTCCTATTACTAACTATATTGGTTGATTTCAACTATGAAAAAAGAATGCAAAACAGTACTTGTTACAGGAGCAGCAAGTGGTATTGGTCTGGCTATTACTGAATATCTTCTAAATAAAGGTGATAGAGTAATTGCAACCGATATTAATAAAGACGGATTAAATAAAATTCCACAATCGGAATTGCTTACAACCTATTTTTTAGATGTTACTAATCTAGACAGTATTACTGAAGTTTATGAAATGATAAAAGAGAAATTTTCAGGACTCGATGGACTCATTAACAATGCAGGTTTATTTGTTGGGGGCCCATTAGTTGAAATTGATGAGAATAAAATAAAGAAAATTTTTTCCGTTAATGTTTTAGGTGTATTTAATGTTACTAAGAATTTATTTCCATTGCTGTTTGAAAAGAAAGGACGCATTATAAATATCGGTTCTGAAACAGGTCGTTTTGCATTCCCGTTAAATGGTCCTTATACGATGACCAAATACGCTTTAGAAGCATTTTCTGATTCCTTACGAAGAGAATTGCTTTTTCATGATATGAAGGTAGTTCATCTACAAGTAGGTGCAATAAATACTCCACTATTATATCAAACATTTTGTTCTTATGCAGAGGATATTAATTTTGAAAATTCAAAATTTCAGAAACAATTAGAGTTGGTAACCAAAGTATGTAAGAAGGAAATGAAAACAGGAGCTGATCCAAATCATGTTGCTAAAGTTGTTTACAAAGTTCTTCATAAGAAAAAAACAAAAGCTCGTTATAGAATTAAAAATAACAAGCTTCGAAGATTTTTAGAATTTCTTCCAACAGGTATTGTTGATTTTGCTATGAAGAAAGCTTTGAAGTGAAGGCGGGGTATTTTATTTCAAATATTTTTTTCTGCAATTCTTACAAAAGCTTTTATTATAACTTATTCTGAACGTTTTCAATTAATTTAGTTAGTAATACTAACATTTCATATCGTAAATCTCTAGGTGATAAATTTGCGCATTTTAACCGTGCATTCAGACTTTATAGAATTTGAACCAAAAAAGAAAGCAATAAAAGCAGCAGAAGAAATTGATAAAAAACTCAATAGAATAGAGGAATGTGTAGTTGTTTTCTCTTCTGTTGAAAAAGACGATGAAGAACATTTTGAAAATGTAGCTGAAAAGGCAGTCACTGAAGTTCTCTCTATAACCGATCAAATTGGTACAAAAACAATTGTTCTTTATCCATGGGTTCATCTTTCTGACAACCCCTCTCGACCAGATATTGCTTTAAGAGTGCTCAAGCAAATGGAAGCAGATTTAAAACAAAAAGGATTTGAAGTTACAAGAGCCCCCTTCGGTTGGTATAAAGCATTTAATGTTAAGTGTAAAGGCCATCCTCTTTCAGAACTTTCAAGGAAAATTTCTATCGGTGAAGCACAGCCTGAAAAGAAAACTGATTCATTAGTGGAAAGTGATGCATTAAAAGCTGAAGAACAATCAAAACATGAGTTCTTTATTATGGATCCCGATGGAACACTTACACCAGTTAATGACTATAAATTTGGCAAAAATAAACTACTACAAAAATTTGCTAAATATGAAACTGACAAATTGCGTACATCAGATATGCCTCCTCCACATGCTGAATTAATGCGAAAGTTATCATTAGTAGATTATGAACCTGGAAGTGATGCAGGGAATTTCCGTTGGTATCCGAAAGGCTGGATGGTAAAATATCTAATAGAGGAATTTGTAAAAGACAAAACAATTGAATATGGTGCAATGCCAATTGAAAGTCCAATTATGTATAGCTATACTCATCCTGCAATTGAGAAATATATGCATCGATTTCCTGCAAGACAATATGTTCTAAAATCAGGTACTGATAATTATTTTCTACGCTTTGCTGCCTGTTTCGGACAATTTCTAATGAGTGCTGACGCAATTATCTCCTATAATAATCTCCCAATTAAGCTCTTTGAAATGACTCACTATTCCTTTAGAAGAGAACAAAGAGGAGAGTTAGCAGCACTTCGAAGATTGAGAACTTTTACGATGCCTGATATGCATACTATGGCTAAGGATCTAAAATCTGCCAAAGTTAATTTCCGAGAACAATTCGACCTTTCCATGGAAACCCTCAATGCTTTTGAAGTAGATTATGAATCAGCTTTTAGAGCACAAACAGATTTCTTTGAAAAGAATATGGCTTGGTTCCAAGAAATGGTAAAAGCTCGAAATCGTCCTGCTTTAATAGAAACCTTCGATAAAAGATATGCTTACTTTATCTGTAAATTTGAATTTAATTTCATAGATAATCAAGATAAAGCTGCTGCTCTAAGTACAGTACAAATAGATGTTGAAAATGCAGAACGATTTGACATCAGTTTTATTGATAAAAATAATACTCCTCAAAGACCTTATCTTTTACATACAAGTATTTCAGGTGCTATTGAACGAGTTGTTTATGCGATTCTGGAAAAAGCATATACAGAACAACAAGAAGGAAAAGCACCTTCATTTCCAGTTTGGCTATCGCCTTCTCAAGTTAGATTATTGCCTGTAAATGAGGAATATAATTCTCATTGTATGAAAATAGCTAAGAAATTGAAAAAAGCAGGTATAAGGGTTGATGTAGATGATAGATCAGAGCGAGTTGGGAAAAAGATTCGTTCTGCAGAACAGGAATGGATACCTTATATTATAGTAATTGGTGAAAAAGAAATAGATTCAGTTACTTGGAATGTAAGGGTTCGAAGAGAAGGAAGAGAAGAAAAACCTATGACGGAAAAAGAATTACTGCAGAAAATTAAAAACGAAACAAAAGATTTACCATTTGTTCCATTATCTTTACCAATGTTACTCTCTAAAAGACCAATCTTCTCACAAATAAATTAGACAATAGAATAACCTTGAATACCATCTTCTCCAATAGAAGGTATAAAAAAGGTTTTCTTTCTTTATTTTATAAAATCTAATACTTTTTAAACAACAATTTAAGAAGATATATTGAATATAGATAAGAGGCAGGAAAGTTTAATGGAATTAAGTGAAGGAATACTAATTGCTGTTGAAGGAATTGATGGCACGGGAAAAACATCCATTGTAAAATCCTTATATGATAAACTTTCCGAACTATGTTATCAAGTTGCAGTTTTCAAGGAACCAACAAATGAAACTGAGGCAGGAAAGAAAATAAGACAAAGTTATGTTGAAGGTCGAGTAGCTATAGAAGTAGAATTAGGGTGGTTTATTGAAGATCGAAAATGGGATGTTGAAAACAATATCCTTCCTTCTTTAGCTGAGAAAAAAATTGTAATTCTTGATCGTTACTTTTTTTCAACTGCTTGTTATCAAGGTGCAAGGAAAAATAATGAATGGGAAAGTATCTTGAAACTAAATCGTTCAATTTTCCCAGAACCAAATTTAACAATAATCATAGATGTTGATCCAAAAATCGCTATTGAACGTATAGCAAAGGAAAGAAAAGAAAGCAATACTTTTGAAGGACTTGCTTATTTGGATAATGTTCGAGAATTATTTCTAGAAATTATTGAAGAGGATACTATTGGTACTTTCGTAATAATTGATGGAGAAAAACCATTAGAAGAGGTAATTACCGATACATTTACTCGAGTAATGCAATTTATCTATTCATTCGAAGAATCTAGCTGAGAAAAAATAGAATGAGCTATTTCATTCATTTCTTACTGTCATTTTAATTTTTGAAGGTGAGAAAATTTCAAATTTTGCTTTTGAAAGATTCCTACCGATTTCAGGAATAAGTCCCTTTGCAGTAGTGTTGAATTTACAAGTAATGATATTTTCCATCCAACCTAAGCTCTCAATTTCAATAATATCATGATTATGTTTTGTTTGCTCGAGTGAATGCTCTACTTCTTCCTGAGAAACTCCAAGGATGTATAATTTATCGAGTCCTTCTTCAATCCATTTTTCAAAAAGAGCTTTTTGTTCATCTGAAAATTGAGCTTTTACTTTCTTTGTACCAACGCTAATTTCTGTTAGTATAATTTCAATAGGAACATTGTCTACTAAAGCAAAAGCATCAATAATTTTCCTAACGGGTAATTTAGCTCCATTGACCAATTGCTTTCGTAATGCATAAAGAGGTATTAAAGCATCAACAGCATAGGGTTCCTTTATACCAATATCAACAAAGAGGCCAAAACCAACCTTACCACTCGTACAAATATAACCTTTAATTATGTCCCCTTCTTTAAGATCATTTAGATTTTTACTTTCACCAAAAAGAGTCACTAAGTAATTAAAAGCAACAACTTCATCTTCTCCATCTAAAATTAAATTGACATAGCCGAAATCATTCAAAGAAATAGATTTTAGGTTAACATTCAAGTTAGATATTGATTCGTTAATGGTATTTTTTAATCTCGTAAAAGAGTCTGTTTTACTCGAATAGATTTTAGTAAGTAATCGTAATTTTTTCATTTTAATCTCTCAGTTTCAGAATCAATTAATTTTAAATAAAGAAAGAAGAAATTTGATAGGATTGTTATTATTGGGAGTTATTAGATCCCCCAGTTAAAGATGTGCTGTCAATAATTGCTGCTACTCTACCAGTAGCAATGATTTGCCCTAAATCATCTTCTGCGCCATTATTAAGCTGGTTGACGTCCACCCCAGATTTCTCAAGTGATTTTTTTAATTCAGTAACTTTTTCTTGAAGTTTGCCAACGATTTCGGAATTATCAAAAGCACGTAATTCACCACTGCATTCAGGGCAACGAAAGTTATTCTCCATAGCCTCATCAAAAACATAACGAGGACAATAATCTTGATCACATTTGAAGAAATGGAATTTCTTTTCATAATCAAGGCGCGCTTTTAATTTACGATAAACAGTCTTCTTGCGATTAACAACTAATTCTTCAACTCTATTAGGTTTGAGACGCCAAAAATAAATGAACCAGCCCGTGCTTTTGTCACGAATTCTTCTGAATTCTGCAAGGCGTGCATCATAAAGACGATAAAGAACTTTTCTGACTGCATTGAGCTTCATCTCAGCTCCAGCAGCAATTGCTTCATCAGTTGTTTCTTCTTTAGGATCTAATAATCCTGCTACTTTTACTGCTTCATCACCGCCGATTTCTCTAACGACGGATTCAAGAAGATTATAATCGGAGTCTTGGGTAGGCATATTAAAATTCATTTCCTCCAAATACAAATATCTCTAACTGGTGCACGGGAATTTACCAAAATGGAAATCTATAACATAATAAATGTTTGGGAGCTTTCCTTTTTTTTTACTATATAATATATAGCATTCATAGTATTTTATCTTTTCTTTCTATTCAAACTTTTTTGAACATTTTTTATTAATTCTAGCTTTTACAGTAGGGTTTAGTGTTACTATATCATCAACTGTTTTAGTTGCAGAATTAGTGCTAAGAAAGAGATACTTGGAAAATAAAAAGATAGAAAAGGTGAATAATCCTATTCTACTTTTTTAAAAACTGCTGGTTCAAGCAAAGGTTCTGCATCAATTTCCAAATGGGTGATTTTTCCATGAAAATCAGCTCTAAAAGTAACAAATTTAGAAACTCCAAAACCTCCAACATGTTCTATTTTGATTACAAAAGTATCGTAGTTATAATGCTCTATAGAAACTTTTGAGTTCTTTCCAAAACTTACTTGAAATTGGTTATTTAATAGAGAAAATTCTAATTTACCATATCCAGGATGCGTATATACTCCAATAAAATCTTCCAATGGATGTGTTGGTTTAACAATTTTCTTTTCTTGAGCTTCTTCAAGTTTTTGTTTCTTTTTAGCTATCATTTCATTTTGTTTAATTTCAAATGTTCTAAGTTCATCACCCCACATAAGAACATCTAAACCAAGAAGTTGATCTGCAATAAAGAAATTCGAGTAAAAGGGGAGATCACTACCTGAGGTATTAGAAAAGATAGCATACCCTATTTTATTTTCAGGCAAAAAACCTCCATTAAACATTATGCCTGGTCCTGTTCCATAGTGTTGATTCATTCTCATTCCGCGATAAAAAAGAGTCCACCATCCTAGAGCAAAACCATAATTTCGGATAAGGTTTTTTCCGGGGAAAAATATTTCTAAGGGATTTTTATCCAATTTTTGCATAAGGTAGAGATTACTTAATGTTTGTTCTGAAATTAATTGTTTATCAGCAATTGCCCCTTTATTTATATGAAATTGAATCCATTTGCCCAAATCCTTTAAATTCGAATTTATACTACCTGCTCCTGCAGAACCATATTTAAGGTCAAGATATTTTTCTAAAAGAAAACCATCTTCATTTTCCTTATAGCCAAATGTGCAATCATGAGTTTTAAAAGCATCAACAATAGAGAAATTAGTGCTTTTCATTCCAAGTGGTTTGAAAATTCTTTCATTCATAAAGTCAAAATAAACATGACCTGATAACTCTTCGATTAGATTTGTTGCAATTAGATAATTTAAATTAGAGTATTTATGTTGCGTACGAAAATCATAGGCAAGTTTGAGATGAGGTAATCGTTTAAAAACGTCCTTATAAGTCCATTCACCATTCATATAGAGAAATTGATGATGAGGTAAACCTGTTGTATGGGATAATAAATCGCGAAGCGTACATCGTTCATTTGCGAAGAGATCATTTAATCGGAATTTGGAAATAACATCTCTAATAGGTGTATCCCAATCAATTATTCCATCGTCAACTAGCATAGCAATTGCTGTGGCTGTAAATGACTTAGTGTGAGATCCAATTGGGAAAATAGTTTCAGCTGTAAAAGGTTTTTTATTTGGAACATCTCTAAAACCAAATCCCTCTTCAAATAAAACTTCCTTATCTGAAACAATTGAAATTGCTACACCAGCATTAGGTGATTGTTTCATCTCATTTTTTATATATTCTCTATATTTATCAAATTGAATTTGATGATTTTTTGAATCAGACATAAAAATAACTCTCCATATAGTAATATTTGAATTCTCTTTTAAAAGTGAAACTCAGTTAGTGAATACTCAAAAGGAGACCACTTATTGTGAGGTTACATTATGTGACCTTTTTAAAATTTGATAACTGAAACCTCTCAAGATGTAATCAATATATTTGTTCTTTTATTATTCAAACAAAATGTATTTGTTAAATTGATTAGTATTTTAATAATGACTATCGGTACAAAAGGAATATTAAGTGTAACATTTATCAGGAAAGAAAAAAAGAAACGAAAAGTAGAAGAAAAATAACGGTTAATCAGTTTCTAAAATGATTACTAATACGATATTAGTTTAGCTAAAGGAAATTTATTGACCTAATATTTATGTTATGATGAAAATGTTGTAAAAGGTAGTTCTTGTGAATCTTATTACAAAATATCCTTGATTTAGAAAGGTATCATCTATTCTTTCTATTCAATCTTTTTTCAACATTTTTTTAAAAATTAATTACAATAATGATGCTATTAGTAGTGGCAGAGCTATTGTTGCATCAGCTATTATATTAGCTGTCTTTGCTTTTTCATTTACTTTTCCCCATGAGATTGCTTCACTGATTGATGCTCCACTTACTCCACCATGCTCTGGACGATCCATAGTTATTTGGACAGCATATTCCAAAGCTTTTCCTGCAACTTGTGCTGCTAAAGCTAGGAAATGTTTTGGTACTCCTCCACTAACTATTAATGCTCCAACTTTCTTTTCCTCTTCACCTGATTTCCATGTATATTCAAGTAAATCATGTTGATCTAGAGCAGGATTTACTTTTAATTTATGTAGTTGAGAGAACATCCATATTTGAAATCCCAAAATGCTATCCGGTAAAGAAGGACAAAAGACTGGTATCCCTTTTTCCGCTGCTAATTTAGCAATGCATTTAACTGGCATCTTCTTTCCCAATTCTGTTATAAAACGAGATGCTGACATTGTTTCTTGTGGTAATTCAGGAAAGAGCGCTTGTAATCCATCTTCAAGTACTCGATAACCTTTTGTTGGAACTACAACATTGTATATTCGATTCAACTCTTCCTTCTGTAATTCGTAATCAGGTACCTGGAGTGGTGCATGAAAATGCGCTTCACCAAAAGCTTCGATTAAATCATGTGTTAACATTGCCCCAGTAACTATAAGACCATCCACCATATCATTTTCAATTAATGTGTAGATTACTTTCTTCAATCCACCCGGTATCAATGCACCTGCCAAAGTAGCAAATTTGATACAATCCTTATCAGCAATCATTGCTTTCATAACTTCATGAGCTTTAGCTAGTTCTTTTCCATTAAAACCAACTTTCTGGTATTCTGTAATTAGCTCTAATACAGTCATATCCTTTCTAATTTCAGCATGTTTAACTTCTGTAAGTTTTCTAGTTTGCTTGGGCAAGAATTATTGCATCTCCAAAACAAAGTCGAAAAATGCTTTTAATAAAATTATTGTTGAAAAGGGATTAGAAACGTTAACAAAAGAACTGATACAGGCAAAAGGTTGGAACCCTGACAAATCCCAACTTTCGCCTGATCAAGATAACTCATTCTCGGAGACACAATGAGCATTAAGGAAAAGGATGGGGAAGCCTTTTCCTATTAAAAAGTAGGAAGTATCAATCTCTGATTCGTAGAAGGAATCTTTTGAATTTCCTTTTTAATTAAAGCTCGTAATTGTCTCTTTTGAGCGAGTTCATTCATTATGATCACTTAATTTACTAATCCAATTTAGGTATTTAAAGCGGATTCACTTTTCTAGGACTCAATTTGGGGTCACATTATGTGACTGTAAAAAGGAAAAAAGTAGTAAAATAATGTTAATTTTGTATAGACAAGCATTTATACTTTCTAGAAAGATTAAAGGAATAAAATTTTGGGTGGAAAATATGACTCTACGAATAATTACTGATAGTGCTTCTGATATTTCATGGGAATTTGCTGATAAAAATAAAATCGAGATTGTGCCATTAACAATTTTGTATAACAATCAGACGTTTAAGGAAGATCGAAACTATAATTTCGATAAGCATTACAAAAAATATTTAGAAGATAAGGATTTCTTACCTAAAACTTCACAACCTTCACCACTTGATTTCTTTAAAGCTTATGAAAAATTAGCATTAGAGGGTGCAACTGAAATAATTGTAATTTGTATAAGCGGGAAATTAAGTGGAACAATGAATAGTGCAAATGCTGCAGCAAATATGTTCAAGGAAACAAATCCAAAAGTAAAGATAGCAATAATCGACTCGAAAAATGCTTCCTATGCTGAAGGATTCTTGGTAGAAGAAGCGTTAAATTTAATGAAAAAAGAAACTACTTTTGAAGTAATAGTTGAGAAATTAAAATCATTAGTGAAACGAATCAAATCATATCTCTACATTCCCACTTTGAAATATCTCTTCAAAGGTGGGAGAATAAGTCTAACAAAATATCTAGTAGCTAGATTATTACGTAAAAAAGTTGTTGTACAAACAGGTGAGGATGGTTCCTTACAACCTGTTGGTGCTGTAGGAGGAGTAGAAGAGGGAATAGAAAAGATATTGAAAATAATAAAAGAAGGAAAAATGTTGCCAAGGAAGATTGCAGTCGTTTATGCTACGAATTCCGAATTACGCGATTATGCAATTGAAGAAATAAAGAAGCAAATCACTAATGCAGAAATAAGAGTAGCTCAAACAAGAGCTGCAATCACTGCTCATGTTGGTCCTTCAGCAATAGCAATAATTTCTGATTACGGGTATGATTAGATCACAAATTTAAAAATAATTACTCTAAATCTTTACTAATTAGTTCTTTAACTAACTCAATGTCTTTATCTATTTGTTGAATACAATCATCTGCTGTGTATCTAACTTCATAATCAGGCGCTATCCCTCTCTCTAATTTTCCACCGAAGAGATTCAGAATAGCAATAGGATAAGAAACTCTGATATTAGAATTAGGTAACTCTAATATAATAGGATCGCTGAAGAAACCTATTCTTCCTCCAGTTTCCCTCCCCACAATAACTCCGAGTTTATTATGCTTGAATGCTGCAGCAGTAACTACACCTGCAGAAAAAGTTTCTGACGAAATTAACAAAAATACCTTTCCCTTGAATTTATTTTCTTTTTTTATTTGCTTGAAATTTGCTATTTCTTTTACTACAAAATCATTAGTTTCAGCTTCTAAAATCTTGATTCTAAAATCTGCTGTTTTGTCTCCTTTAGTTAGCTCTTTATAGTATGTAAAGCTTCGCTGTTCTTCTGGGATATTTTCATTGACAAAGAATGTTTCAATAAAATAATTTACTAACTGTTTATATGATTTGCTTGCTTTGATATCAAAAGAAATATGAGATTCTATAGATTTATCATTCTTTGCTAGATATCGCAGTATATAAATTCCAAGCGCACCATTTCCTCCAAGATTTCTACGCAAATCAATAATTAGGTATTCTTTATCTTTAATTTTCAAAAAGAACTCATCAATTTCATCTGCAAATGAGGAATCTAAAGTGTAGTGAAAACTTGGAACTACTAAAACAGGTACAATTTGCTCGTTTACTGTTAGATTATAAGTCTTGAAATTATATCTTTTCTTTTGGAATTTTTCTTTTGATACATCAGTCCATTCTTTCCCTCTCAGTTTTATTATTTTCATTCCATTTTTACCTTTGTATTCTATTGTCCATGGAGACTTCAACCCAAAATATAACTCCAAAACTGATGGGAGTTCTGCAGACCAAAATTCATATCTATACTTTTCAAATGTAGCAGAAGCAAATTTGATTGTTTCATCGAAAATTTCTCGAATGCTCTTCCCATTAATTGATAATATTTCAGAACCTTTCGGGATATTTGTTTCAAACCAGCATTCTCTAACAAAGAATTTTTTATCAACAACTTGAATATCTAATGGAAAAAGTTTAGACGATTTGATATAATAAGCATTTTTTACCGAATAAGGATTGACTATTCTCGTATGGCCATCTTGCACTAATGCACATATTTCTTGAAAATAAAAGAACGACTCAAAGATATCAAATTGATTTTTATTAACTTGATTAATTTGATGTATGATATTATCTACTAATTTTTCAAATTGATCTTTTGAGATTATTCTAAATGGTTCAGGATGCACTTCCTCTAATTTCTTCTTATAGAAATCGATATCCTGAATTAACTCTTCTTTGGTGATACAATGATCTAATGAATATTCTTCATTACTTGTAGGAATTAAGGGATTTTTGGGTTCTGATAATTTAATAGAAGGCAAGAGAAATCAAGCAATACTTTGCTTCTTATTTTTTTAAATGTTATAACCAGACTAGAATTAATTATTACTTTAGTAATACTAAAATCATAATTCTTGAAATTAGAAATTATGCTAAAATAATGAGAAAAACAAGAACCGAAGAAATTTTTTCACCTTTAAATCCTAATGAACAAATAGCTATTTTTTATAGCAATATTTGCCATTATCTTTAAAAATAATAGTCGTAGAGTAAAAAATAATAGATGCACAGGTTGTCTAGTCCGGTCAGGCGGGAGACTGCAGAAAAGCCGAATGAATCGTTCTTTAGCAGTTATCTCCTTTACTCGAGTTCAAATCTCGACCTGTGCTCCAATTTTTCTTCCTGCTTATTATTTGCTTTGCTTCAATAATATGTCATTTTTTTGCTCTATATTTATATTAAATAGTGGTTATTTATTTGATATGTAATTTTGGGGGATTAAAATGAAACTTAAAAAATTCTTCTTATTCTCATTAGTTCTTGTTTTTACTATTTCTTTTGCAGGAATCACACCTGTTCTTTCTGATTCAACTGATCCTGTTATTACTCCTCAAGAAACTAAAGATTGGACGTTCATGCTTTATTTATGTGCTGATACTCGAGATCATTTTGTTACAAGTGATCTTGACAATTCTGATAATTGGCTAAATGCTAAAATGCTTGGCACGATTGATTCTCTTGCAGATACTTATTTGCTTCCAGGGTCAGAAGCTAACCTTAATGTTATTGCTCTCTATGATGCTCCTTATTCTCAAGCTTACCCTAATGGTCAAGCTAAAATACTACAAGTCAAACCAGGTGGAATCTCTCAAAAAGTTGATTATGGTCCAATAAATATGGGGGATCCTCAAACGCTTGAAAATTTTATCGATTACTGTAAAGATAACTATCCAGCAAATAATTATGCTTTGACATTATCTGATCACGGTCGAGGGTATGCTGGCTTTTGTTATGATTATCATGCCCCTCATCCTTATTGGGAATATGCTCTTGGTGATTGTCTTTCAGTTGCAGAATTAGAAAGTGCTTTAGCAGCTTCTGGCGGAGTTGATACACTTTTTATCGATTGTTGTCTTGGTGGTTCTTTTGAAGTGATGTGGCAACTTAAAGATGAAGTACATTATGTTTGTACTGGTGAGAGTCCACAACCAGGTAGATCTTTATATCGTCCTCTTGATGTTCTCTATAATTTAAGTCGCGATACTTCTATGAATCCTCTCCAAGTAGCATTTGAAGGTTATCGATCAGCTCAAAATCCAGTTCTTTACAATCCTGGAGATGATACTCAAGATGTCTTCTACACTCAAGCGGTTTATGACCTCGAGCAATTTGATAATTTACCAGATTATGGAGGTAGTCTGATGGAAGCTTTTAATCAATTCACTTTCTACCTTTTTGATGAAGTTACTTACAATGTTACTAGAGCTCGAGAGATCTTTAGCGAGATTCGACACAAACTTTGGCAACCAAACACTATTTTCTCATCTGATACATTGATGGTTGATTTAGGTGATTTTGTTACTACCGTCCTTGAATATACTAACAAAATGCACAATCAGATAGATTTAGATAATTACGGCTCTCAGCTGTTAACTTTATTAGCTCCCAGTTTCCCAAGTACTGGTAATACTATTATTGACCATTGGGAAAAAATATTTTATGATGATAATAATTTAACAGGATTCAGTATTTGTTTTCCTGAAAGTTTAGAAATGTATCAAGGTTTTCTGTATCCAAATTTCTATAACGATTTAGACATATGTGTGAACTCTTATTGGGATGAATTCATTTTCAATCTTTATCCTCCACCTAATATGATGTTTCAAATGCCTAAAATCGAATATTATGAATTCTATTTAGAAAAGATTGATCCATCGATTCATTTACATATATACTTAGAAGGAGAGCCTTTTGAGGAACCAATACATATTGGAGTTACCAATCCTATTTATGCTAATATTGGTATGGATATTGAGATTGGTATTGAAGGTGCCACCTATCAAGATTCGATGATTTTTGGCAATACACAAATAAAAATACCTGTTGCTAGCATACCAGCGGTGTCTAAGGCTTCTACCACTAATTTTCAAGTTGTTGTCAATGCTTCTTCTGCTGCTAGTGCAGTAAAAGCTGTCAACTTAACAGTTCGGCATATTGATCCAACTGGTGTTGTTTGGGAAGATACGAAAATATCAGACATAGAAATTGGTCAAGTAATTCGCACTAATGTCAGTACAACTGATGAGTGGACAGATTGGGAAATACTTACTCCTCCAACTACTATCTCTAAATTCAGTGGTTTTGATTTACCTGCTGCCTCAATTTCAATTGTTTTTACTTGTACTATTTTAGCTATCTCTGTAAGAAGAAGAAAACACTATGTTATAAATGAAAAATGAGATATCAAGAAATGACTTTTAGCGTATTGATATAAATTAGAATTAAGAATATTCTTCTTCTGAAGCATTTTCAGTTTTTTGCAAAGAAACTGGTTTCGCGAAACTTTATGGAACTAATACCGGTGGAGATGGTGTTGGTCGTCAATTCTATTTTCTATTGCCACATAGCAAACTAGTAATATTATATTCATTTGCTTTAGGTCTTTACGAATCAGGTTACGCAAATGAAGAGATTCATACACAACTAGATGTGTATTATCAAAGCGCTGCTGGAAATTGGGAAGAACTAATAGAATTCACTATCGATAATCTCACTAGCTGAATTCTTTTCTTCTTTTTCTTATTACTATCATAACTGGAATGATAAAAGTAAATGTTACAGTGAGAGTTATAATCGTTCAAGAAGCAACGGGATAAAATGTCCTCAAAAAATACCCATTATAGAACAACTAAAGAAGCTCATGAGGTTTTAACAACATAAAATTAATAGTATGAAAATGTTGAGGAAAAATAAATAAAAGAAAAAAGCAAAAAAATAGAAAGTGAGAAGATATTACACAATAATACTCATCAGTGAATAACCAGTATAAGGTTCTTCTGTTAATAAATAGATATAAATAATTAATGCCCAAAGAAGAAAAGGTAATACTAACCCATTAAATACCACTCCAAGAATTGAATATATCTTTTTTACTTTACGAATACTAATTGTTCCAAGAATAAGACCACAAATGGTGAGAAACAAGAAAATACAAAGGATAACTAAGCAACCAATTTCCCCTAACCATCCTTGCATGGGGTTATCCGTCAGAAACATTGAAACCCACCAGAAAAGCCCAATGGAAAAGCAACCAATAACAAATGATATTATTGACAAGATACTAAAGGGTGATTGACCAAAGGCTAAAGCTCTATTTGTTGACCTCAATTTTTCACCATTTGTTTTACAAAACTCATCATTCGTATCATTCCGCTCATCACAAGAGGGGCAATGTATTTTCATCCATTAATCACCTATTTTTTGTATTAGTATGTATAGATTTTTTGTAGTAAGATTTCCAAAAAGAAGGGATAGGAGGTATCATTAACCCTACCCCCAATCAATATAGAAAACATGATTCCCCCAATAGGTTGTTTGAATCATTGTTGAATCACCTAGATGTAAATGATTATTAAACCAATCAACTATCTCTTCTCCAAGATGAGTTATCGTCTCTACGCATGAACCTTCCTCTGCTCCTGAGAAGAATCTTTCTCCTTCAGAATCTTTATCTAATGATCTAGGCCAACCAGAATGATAGAAATCCCAAGTATCATAAGTAAAAGTTGCTGGAGGGGGATTTGGATTATCAGAAGGACCTTGAGCATAACTGTATTTTTGATAACACCATACTTCTAAGCAATAATTATGACGTCCTGATGGCCAGCTTTCAAGACCATACCCATTACAACAATCTACCCAAAGGAAAACATGTGTCCCTCCGTCTGTAATTTTATCTATGTAAGTATAATAATTATCTCGTGTCATAACATTACTCCACCAAATAACTCGATAACGGGAGTTGGTTGTTAGTGTAACATGAGGTCCCGTAATAATGTCATATCGATGTCCATGACCGTGCACATAAACGATTAAACGTCCAAGTTGTCCAAGCTTCCCATCTGCATAATCCAGCATACTCTTCAAGTAACTTTCATCTGTTTTACTTACAGTTTTCATGTCTGTGGAATCAAAATTGTCCCCATCCATACAATAAGCAACATTCCAACCATAATCAACAAGTCCTACAGGATGGCGTGAAAATCTACCATCAGTGCCTTTTATAAATGTCCTAGCTGCTAATACCGCCCATCTAATATCTGGGAGGTCATCATCCCAACCCATATCATAAACTTGAGTGGCAAAAACAATACACCAAAGAGTATTGCCATATTCTCCAGTAGTAGTTGACCAGCTATTTAATCCGTAGTCACCAAGAATCTCGTTTGTAACTTGTTCATCAAAATTTACTAATTCATGTTGAACTCCACGAATTGGTACGACTACTTCAGTGCTCCCATCAAAGAATGGATGGAAAAGAGTTTTAAAAACTATATCATTGAAACGTAGTTCAAATGTATCCAAATAATTCATATTTGGTACAAAATCTGGTACAGTAAATAAATTACCTTCGTATTCCATGGTAATATTCTTTTCATAACCAAATGGTCCCATTCGATTATCTTTAATTTTCAAATACCAAATTCGCTCATCAGCTTTTATGTATTCAGTTGCAGAAAATCCCATTGTTAATAGATTCCACTCCACGTTAATATTAGAGGTAGTCGATCCTTTATCTTGGCTCTCAAGAGGATATTTATTTCCATTTGACCAAAGAGTCAATTCTTTAGATGGTATTCTAGCATCAGTCAAATCATATTTTGGATCCTTGTACCCAATAGCTATTTCCATATAATTACTATCATTACAAACAAGGTTGATTTCAGTGTATGCTTTTACTAATTTATTTTTTGTGAAATAACTTTGAGTATCAATCATTTGAGCAGTTCCTTCGACAATCCCTGGAACTCGAATAGTGCTCACATAATCCTGCGGTTCTAATTTTGTTACTCCTGAGAATACTAACGTTCCAATTGCACTTATTACAACTATAATAGTCACTATCCCCAGGATTTGTTTTCCTTTTTCATTCATTTGTCGTCCCTTCCCTTTCTTTTCAAAAGGAAGATTTTACAAAAAATCAACAGTACCTATTCTTCTAAAACTATAAAAGAATTCTCCAAAAAAAGAGTAGTTTTGCTAAACTTTTGTTATTGCTTTCTCTCTGTCAAAATTCTCAGTATATTTCCCACATGAGATATGACTGATAAAGTGTCTTTTACAAAATTGTGATGAGATCTATTTTGAGGACAGTGAAAATACATACTTTTTACATCTTTCTGATTGTGAAAGATACAATGAATTTGGATTAGAATTAAGAAAAGAATATTTTCAAAAACAAATTTTTATGATGAATGACTAGAAAACTCAAAGAAAAATAAATGAGACAATTTTCTCCTTAAAATGCTCTTTTGCTTGATTATAATCCTTTTTTAGATATCATTCTCTTGTGTTCTTTCATTCAGCTGAATATTTATCATACTCTAAAAGGTCTAATCTATTTAGCATTTTGAGCTACTCCAAATTTATTTCAGAGTTTTATTCATATTAGTTCTAAGGTATCAATGGCGAGGGATAAGACGGAATAAAAAAGAAAAGGGAGAAAAAAAAGTCACTTTCTTTTCTTAAAGAAAATGACACTCACCAGAGCGATGGTTCCCACTATACTGAAAGTAAAAAGAAACCCAATAGAAGACACTTTTCCCAATGAGATTACTTCATATGACCATTGTATTGTTGCATTTGAATTTTCAGTAGTAGCTATTGTAAAATACGTTATGGAACCTACTTGATCTTGATACCACTTAATTAAAGTATAAATTATTTCTCCTGTACTTTCCCCTGGTGCTAATGTGTAATTCATTGGTTGTGGGTCCCAAACATTCAAATTACAATACTTGAAAAACACGCTTGAATTGGAAATTGGTAAAACAGTAATATTTAAAGTAATGATGGAATCTTCTGGATAAGATCCAGTACTAATATCAGTATAGAGCTCAGAATAAACTACAAGTTCTTTGACTTCTTTTTGTTGTAATGTTAAACTGTTATTCGATGGAGTATAAGAAAAAGAATCCATTGGTAAATTAACGAAACCAATAACGACTATTAATACGAAATAAAGAAATTTCTTTACATGAAGTTTTTTAATTGATTGATTTTTTCTCACTTCAATACCTCTTTTTTTTGGCTACCATTTCAATAAATTTACGAACGTCTTGTTTTGTTTTCTCCCTTTTGGGTGAAGTTATATTTTATCACTTTTTATTTTTTTTAGTTTATAGACAATCTCTAGAGAGACTTATTTTCTTCTTTTTCTTCTTACTATCATTACTGGAATGATAAAAACAAATGTTACAGTGAAAATCATAACTGGTTTTTCAATTCCAAAGAAACCTGTTTTTCTTGTATCATTTAATGGTGGAACCAATTCTTCGAAATCTGACATTGTATCATCTGTTGAGACTTCAAGGCTTAATACTTGTCCAACTTGAATATCCTCGATTTTATTTTCTTCCCAAACGATTTCTTCATCCAAAACATGTCTAATTGTTAAGTTGATATCTTGAACAGCGCTTGCAGCTGTAGAAGCATTTACTACAACGCTAAATGAACTTGATGAACCCTTTCTTAAAGCTTGTATACTCATTACTGGAATTCTTATGTTTGTCATACCAAATAACATATCATCAATAAATTCTGCTCCTTCTATACCTACTTCTATCCCCATACCTGGAAAACGCATAGGATTAGAATGACCTATATGAAGTGGTTTCTCAAATGGATCTTCTTCAAAAAATACATGCATGTGGATAGTGGGATCAATTGGTCCAATTTGAATTTCATAAAACTCAAGATATTTGTAATGATCAAAGATAATGTAATTTTGAGGATAGGTACCAAAAATGAAATCATTCCAGTCTGTGTCTTTAGAGATATCAAAATCCTCGTATAAATATGGGTAAAGAAAACCAGTATACATATCTAATGTATCTGGAAAACAAATCGTTAAACCAGTTATATTTTCATCAAGAAATTGTTCATTAATAAATTGTTTATGTATTAATTTCCCAGACCCTTCTGATAACCTATATAGCAATTGAATACCATATGTTTCAATTATTGCTCCAAAAGCCATTTTATGGGTATTATCTAAAATAGCTGATACAAAATCGCCAAGATCAACCATCATACATTTGGAGCTAATTAAATTGAAAGGATAAAATAATTTACTCCTTATTTCTCTGAAAAGTTCCCTTCCTCTAGTTATATTCTCATATAATTCTAAAAATAATGTATCTACAAAATCAGTGAATACTCCTGATAAACTATCTCCTCCGGTATGTGGTAATTTATGTAATTCTGTTAGATCATATATCGCAACTGTTGGCCAAACAGGTCGACCACCATAGGGATCATCTGGGGCTATAATTGGATTAGCTGCTCCACTAAATCCTATATCTGCTAACATTGAACTATCTATACCAGTATTTCTACTTAGATTCCAGAGTATATCTATAGGATGATAAAGTGCTGAACCTCTTTGAATTGTCTCTCCCGCTACAACATAATGAGCATTACCTTCTATTTGCCACATGAGCTCAAATGATCCTCCCATACAAGTATCTAAAAAGATAACATCTACTCCACCCGCTAAAGTAAGAGCATTATCAAATTCTTCTAACTCCAAACAATCGCCTAATGCATACTCAACATATGGATGGGGAGCATGGTAGTCATAACACAGACCAGCGTATCCTCGTCCATGATCGGACATAAGCAAAGCATAATTGTTTGCAGGATAGTTTGTTTTACAAAAATCAATGAAATTTTGTAAGGTTGCAGCACTCCCCATATTTCTTGCTCCGTAATTAGTAAGAGTGATAATGTTGTTCTTACGAAGTTCATATAATTTACATTGGCCATAAGGATAATCAGGAGAATATGGATGATCAAAAAGAGCAATTACATTCAAATTTGTATGAGAACCATCTAGCAATTGATTGTGATAAATATCATTTATTGTATAGAACATTGCTTGACCTAAACCATTGAAGGTATTATTTAGATCCTGAGTGACATAACTATCTCGAGTATCAGCACAGAAATATAGTATGAACGTCCAATTTTTCACTGCTTGGGGTTTAATCTCAAATTCGATTATTTTTTTTGATTGTTTTGAGTTTGAAAAAATTGGTGCAGTTAAAATTAAAATGATAAATAGAAAAGCTAGATGATTTAATCCTTTTTTCATGGAAAGTTCCCCCAAGAAATTTTTCTTATTTAATAATAAAATTCTAAAGTTATAAGTTTAAGCTTAAAAAAACATTTTTTACACATAATCAAGATATAAGCTTCTTTCTGAAAATATATTTATTTTTACTTTGCAAAAGCAATCAAATTGAAAAAATATGCTTTATTTATTAAAAATTTCTTCTAATTACTATTCAATGAGAAATTCTACTTAAGAAAAAAAATCTCTAGTAAATAAATTCATATACTAATTATTCTACTTTTTATTTGGGAGATTATTAATTACACTTCTTTCGTTAATATTGGTTCTTGGGTTTATTGTTATAATTCTCCTTAATGATATTATACATTCCTTATATCAAAGTTACTTGAAAAAAGTGATATGAAAATTCTTTGATCTCAAAGAATTATATTGAACTTAATTTAAGGATTGAGAAAAATGAAAATAATGGATTTTTTCAAAAGTATACATCAAGAATTGCTATTTATTTCATTGTTATTTCTTTTCTATTTCCAGGTTTTGAATTCTTTTATTACTAATGTTTATGCACTTAATTTTTCAATAATGGGGATTGGTCCTTATACTCTCTTAGTTGTTTTCTTCCTTTCACCACCAATCTTGCTATTTTTCAAAAGAAAATTACCTCTCTTAGGTTTGTATATCACAATCTCGCTTTTGGTTATTTCTCGTATTTTGATGCTAATAATTACTAACACAATTGCAATATCTATTATTACAGGAATTGGAGTTTCTTCTTTTGGTGTTTTCTTGCCTGCTTATTTATCAAGTAGAAAAAACAACGATTGTGCTCCTAACAATCTTACAATTACACAAGGCTTAGCAATTGCAATAGGTACTACTATTTGTTTAAAGACTATAAATAATTCACTAGATTTTTCAACATATGGTTTTGGAGCAATAGTAACTGGTGTATTTGCATTGGTAATTATTCTAATGATACCAGGATTGGAAATAAGTATGGAAGAAGAAGTAACTGAGATGATTTTAGAATCTGAGACTGATTTTATACAAAAAGAAACACTAGTTCCTAAAGAGAAAGCAAAATTTGGGAAAGTTTTCTTATTAGCAATGGGTTTATATGGAATATTTTTCATTGAATGGATTGCTTTAGCATATCCTACTGCTTTTACCAGATGGTCTGATTCATCATATGTTATTATTACAATAATTACAATAGCTGCCAATCTAATGTTCATAATTTTAACATTAATTTATCCAAAAATATTCAATAAAATGAAAATATGGTTGCTAGTAATACTCAATATCTTACTAATTTCCTCTATACTCCTCGTAACACTATTTGCACAACCACAGTATAGTTTAGTACAACAAATATTCACATATGTAACAGCAGCACTATCACCAATTGCTTTAATCGATTTTCTACTTTTGACACAGGAATTGGATAAATTCAAACCTAGAGCTAGAAAACTTGGAGGTTCTTTTGGTTTAGCCTCTCTCCTATTCTTAATTGTTACTTTTCTCACAGTTTCATCATTTAATTATGAATGGGTTCCTGGTATGAGTATTTTAAGAGATAGATTTTACTTATTGATTATTCTTGCTGCCTTGCTATTCATATTACCAGTAATCTTTGCTCGCGGATTTAAAGGATTTCTTGAAAATGGGTTTGAAAATTTACCTAAACATATCTGTCGAAAAAATCAAGCAATTGCTTTAACACTTATTGTAATGTTTTCAACAGTCACTGGTTTGGGGCTGGGATTAAACATTATTAATCCTCAAACACCTTCAAATCCATTAACACTTACAATAATGACCTATAACGTTCATCAAGGAGAGGATAAATTAGGCCAAAATAATTTTGTGCGAATTTTGAATTCAGTAAAATTAGCTAACCCAGATATTTTAGCACTACAAGAATCTGAAACAGCTCGAATATGCTTTGGAAATATTGACCTAGTACGTTTTCTTGCAGAAAACCTAGATATGTATTACTATTATGGACCTAAAACGATTGAAGGTGTTTATGGTGTAGCAACTTTATCAAAATTCCCGATAGAATTCTCAGAAACATACTTTATGCCAAGTGAAGATCATTCGCAAAGAGTAATAATCAGAACAGATTTAAAAATAGGTTCTGAATTGATTACATTCTATAACACTCATTTTGGTTTAGATTTAATAGAAGAAAGAGTAATTCAAGCTGAATACGTTGCAGATTTGACATCTGGTTCAACTCGAACATTTATTGTTGGAGATTTCAACACAAAAGATAACGAAACAGCTTATCCAATTTATACTGCAGAATTTAATGATAGCTGGTTAATCATTAATCCTTCTGGATTAAATTCTACTGGGTGGAATGGTGATACTAACCGATTTCCTCGAAGACGAATTGATTATATCTTATTTACACCTGATTTCCTCATAAACAGTGTTGAAGTACTTACTTGGGCTAGTGAATCTGATCATTGGCCTGTATTTGGTGAATTTACTTTATAGAATTCTTGAAATCCTTTTCTTCTTTTTTTCTATCTTTTTTTTAGCTTCTACAGTTTAATTTTCAATTGATCATTATTATTATTATTATTATTGAAAAACAAAAAAATATACACCGGAATAAGAAAAACAAATAGTTTAGCTATAGGATGAATTTAATGTGATTCTCTAATCAATATTGATTAAAGATACATTGAAAGAGTTTTTAATACAATTAGCTGATTTAGTATATCGCTAAATATAGGAGTGTTTTCTTTGTCACTACAAGATGAATTACTAGAATTAGCTGCAAAAGTTCATGATGAGCTTTTAACAAGAGGTCTAACAATTGCTATAGCTGAAAGTTGTACTGGAGGCCTGGCTTCTTCATTAATAACTGATTTAGATGGTAGCTCTGAAATTCTCCCTTTTAGCCTTGTTACTTATTCTGCTGATGCTAAAGAGGAATTTTTGGGAATACCTCCATTTATCATTCGTGATTTTGGAACCATTTCATTAGAATGTGTTAAGCTAATGGCTGAAGGTTTACTTGATTATGAAGTTGATTTTGGTTTAGCAACAACAGGTGTAATTGGTGAATCAATTGAAGGAAAATTAAAAGGAACTGCTCATGTTGCAGTAGCAGTAGCTGGACAAAAAACTTTTGCTAAAGACTTAACACTCGATCCAAATAAGACTAGGATTGAATTAAAACAAGAGATTGTGAAGAACTTGTTTGAAGTGCTAATATTTGCTATTGATTCGATATTTTAGTATATTTATCATCTAAAAAAATAATTTAATGGTAAAATATCATTATTGTAAAAATACTTCAATTTTAACTGATGATCCATCTGGTATTTGATGTGAGTCTTTATTTGACAGACTCTCCCGAAGGCAGATCGGTGCAATTGCTTCTAAAATATCCTTGTTGTGGTGTGTTCTACTTGGTATAATTATTGCCCCAACAGTACCGTCCTCATAACGACACTTGTAACACATAACATCACCAAAATTTCTTCCTTTCTTAATAAATCCATGAATTATATAGGGTTCTGATTGTCTTATTTGAGCGATTTTTTTCAAATCATCAACATTTAAAATTCTTAGATTAAGTGTTCCGGGATAAGGAACGAATCCTAGAGTTTCCTCAAATTGTTTTGTATACTCATCTTGAGAAATATACCAGGCTCCCTCACCTAATCCACTTTCTATTTCACCATAAATAACAGTTGAACGTTTTTGCGAGTAAAGAGCTTTAGTTATCATAATGCTTAGATTTTCCAATAGTTCTTTCCCTAATTTTGTTATTTGAACTGCTTGTCCTCTTGAGGTTCTAGTTCTCTCAATAAGATGATTTTTTTCTAATTCCACAAGATATCTAGCTGCTGTTTGTTGGGATACTCCTAGATATTTACCAAGCTCACTACTAGTAATATCAATAGGATTACTTAATGCTCCATAAATTCCTAATTTTAAGACAACTGCAAGTTGTTTACTATCAAAATCAACATCACTTCCAAAGAAGAAATTTCTTTTAGCATTACGATTATTTGCCATTGAATACAAATCCTGTTTCTATTATTTTGAATCCCAATATTCTTCAATGTTTGGAATTCGATTTTTTTTCCTTAAAAAGATATTTGTATATACTCAATTTTAGATATATCACTCTTTTTGCGAGAATCAGAAAGACAAAAAAAACATTTAAAATAAAGAAAAAAAATATTTGAGTCTAAGAAATTAGACTCACATTGTTTATTTCAATTCTCTAGAGATTGAAAGAGCTTGTCTTCCGAGAGTTTCACCAATAACTACATTCTTGAAACCATCAGATTTTGATAATATACCAACCCATTCTTTCTCAGTTTCATCTTTGAATGCAATAAGCATTTCTTCTCCGCCATCTCTATCGAAAGCAATGTATTCCGAATAACCGACCATATCTTGCATGCCAATTTTTCTAATCTTTGTTCTACCAATACTGTCTACAGCATTGATTTCATCAATGATTGATTTATGGTTAATTTCATCGATCTTGGATATTATGGTCATTTTTGCCTGTGGTTTAACTTTACCAATTGTTTTTGTTGGAATGTCAATAGGATCAGGAATAACCATTGTTACGTTGGATTTAATCCTTTGAGTTAACATATCATCCAATCGATCAAAAACAGCATCTTTACTATAAAGAATTGCAGTTTCTACTATAGGTCTTGGATAAGTACTAACATCAGTTTGGAATGCTTCATTCTGGTTCTTGAATTCCTTCAATAATTGAGATATCTTCAAAGCATCTTTTGAGAATCGGTTGTAATAGTCATTAAATCCTCCCTTTACCGATTCAATTTCCTTTCTAACTGAAGTTTCTACAACATCTGTAATAGCTCCTATTGTTGATATAGAAGTTTCTTCGCTGTTTCTAATACCAGTTGTAGCTTGGGTAGACATTTCATTCAGAGTAGTAGTTGCAGTGGTACCAACAGTATCAACACTACCTGTAGCATCAGTAGCAACTTTTTGTTTAGTTTTCTTGGTACCATTCATCAAAGTTCCTTTAGTTTCTTTGAGGCTATCTTTTGTAGTAGTCACCGTAGTATCTGCTAATGCTGTAATTTCTTGAATAGTATTTGTTGCAGTTGAAGCAGAACTATTAGTATGTTCATTTGTCAAGCTACTTAACTTATCAACTACAGCAATTTTAGTGGTATCATATTCACTTTTTGTTGCGCTAACTGATGAATCAATTGATGAATGCATTCCAGTAATTGTATCTTCTACTTTGGTATTAATATCTGCTGAATAATTAGCTTTCAGTAAAACAGTACTGGATTTTATTGCATCAGTAGAAGCAGTAATTGTCTGTAATGCTTTCGAGTTCTGACCTTCTACTTTAGCAATCATAGCAGAAGTACCGTCTTCAACTGCTTTCGTATCAATATCCACATTTGTGGCAATCTCTTCATTATGTTTAGCAGTTAAATCATTGATGGTTGCATTAGCATTCTCAATTAATCCTTTTATTTCCTCTGCAGTAGAAGCATTAAGCTCATCAATTTGCTTTTTGAATTTGTTGGCTATTTTTTCTAGCTGTTTGTTAAATTTATCTTCAAATCCATTCAAATCAGCTGCGAAATCTTCCTTAACTTTATCAAAGCTTCCTGCAACTCCATCTTTTAATTGATTATTCAAATCAATTCTATTTTTCTTTGCTTCTTCTGTTGTTTCTTTGATGAAAGTTGCTTGTTCATCAGTAGCAGTTGTTAAAGTTTCACTTAGAGTGCTAACATTTCCTTCTGTTTCTGTAACAAAGCTCTCTAATCCAAACAAAACATGATCACGTGTTGTCTCGAGTTTCTCTTTAGAACTATCTTTTAGAATACTAGAGAGTTCATCTGCATGTTTTATTATTGATTTATTGACCTTCTCGAGAGTATTTGTTCCTTCTGTAAGAAATGTTTCATTTTTAGCTTTTATTGTTGAACTCATTTGTTGAAGCGCATCATTAGATTTAGATTTAGCACTGGTCGCAAAATCATCCAAATTTCCATTAGCATTAGTTTCAAAAGTCTCTACTGCTTCAGTTTGTTTTACTAAGAAATCATCAGTTTCTGTTTTGATTTTCTTCTTAGTAGCATCGACATTAGTACTTATTGTAGTAGTAGACTCTTTTAATTTGGTAGAAATTGCAGTTCTGTTAGCTTCACTGTTTTTTGTTATTTTTTCAGTAGAATTCACTTTCTCAGCTCGAACAAAATCTTCTGTTTCTTTCATAACTTGATCGAAATGCTTGATTTGATCGGCAACATATTGTTTAAGTTCTGCAACAAGTTGATTTATTTTTGCAGAATCTTTTCCTGCTTCTTCAGCTATCTCTCTAAATGGATACAATCCAATGGCTTTATCTACTAACCCGTCAATATTATAAGCGTAATTTTTTGAAAAGAGATTTTCTAATATTCCTCGTATTTTTGAAATAGGTTTTATACCAGTATATCTTGAAATCTCTCCGGCGCTTAAAGGTCCCAGGGCTAAAAGAGAAAGAAGCACTTTTTGCTCGTCTTCACTTAAACCAATCCGTTTAAGGAATGGTGTGGTTGTGGGTACTTGTGACATTTTTTTATCCCTCAATATCATATTCTTATATTGTTATAAACAAAATTATCTTTTATATCCTCTTTCTTCTAACTCAAAGATTTTCAATTTCCGGTTTTTTTCCACATATAGAAATTGCTTATAGAAAAAAGACTTGAAACTATATTTTAATTTTCTTGTTTAGTACTCTCTAATAAATTGTAATTAACTCATTAAATAATGAATTAGAAGAGAAAAAGGGAAATCTATAAAGTTCCTTCTTCAATTGCCTTAATATCCAAAAAGGATTCTAAAATACCTTCATAGAGTTTTCCATCAAGAATTGTTAAAGGTCTTTTTGCTTCTTTAGCAATCATATCTTCATGAGTAACTACAATTAAAGTAACATTTTCTTCTTCATTAATTTTCATTAAATAATCCATAATCTCTCGAGAAGTATTACTATCTAATTGACCTGTAGGTTCATCTAATAAAATTACTTCAGGTTTATTTGCCAAAGATCGTGCAATAGCAACCCTTTGTCGTTGTCCACCGCTTAGTTCCATAGGAAAGTGATCACCCCTATCAGGGAGACCAATAACCTCTAAGAGTTCTTGTACCCTTTCTTCTCTTTCTCGTGCGGGAGTATTATTGATAATCATAGGAAGTGCAATATTTTCTGCTGTAGTTAAAATTTCAAGCAAGTTAAAAGCTTGGAAAACAAATCCTATTTTCGTTCGACGTAATTCTCGAACTTCTTTATTGGAAATTTCAGCAATATTTTGTCCATTAAAGAATATCTCTCCTGAGGTGGGAGTATCAATAGTCCCTATCATGTTTAAAAAAGTGGTTTTTCCACTTCCTGAAGGACCTACAATTGTTGCATATTCTCCTCTTTTAATTGAAAAATCAATACCATTTAATGCTTTAATTGTTGCTTCACCAAAAGGATATTCTTTTGATAATCCTTTAGTTACAATAATATAATCTTCGTCCAATGAAATACACTTCCAGTTGCAATACCAATAGTGAAGGAAATAAAAAGCATTTCTAATAATCTAGTTTTTACATATAGCAATTCGGGTTTTTTTTAAAATTAAAAGATATTTTTGAAATAATTCTTTGATTTTTAGCTTATCTTCTTTCTTATAATTTTCTGATTATTTAAACATCACCTCTTCTTTTCTGATAGATCTTTCTAAAGGCAAAGTATCCAGTAAAGGTTAAAATGATTAAAATGCCACCTAATATTGGTGCTAAAGCCCAAAGAGGAAATGGCGTACTATTTGGATCGTTAGGATCACTCCCTCTTCTTACTTCTTCTCCATCTGAGTATCCATCTCCATCAGTATCATAAAGAATGGGATTTGTTTTGTAAATATCAATTTCATCCACATTTGAAAGCTCGTCCCCATCAGAGTCTAGATCAGCATCTCCTACTAAAGGATTAGTAAGGTATTTTTTAACTTCATCCCCATCCAATAACAGGTCACCATCTGTGTCTGCCAAATCTGGATTAGTATTATGGGTATATTCTTCATAATTATTGAGATTATCTTCGTCTAAATCCTCAAATGTATCTACAACAAAAGGATTTGGATTATTGTATTGTACTTCGAAATCATCTGGTAAAAGATCATGATCTGTATCAGGGTCATTAGGATTAGTACCAGAAGTTAGTACTTCATATCCATCTTCTAAATTATCACCATCCGAATCTGCAAGCATGGGATTAGTATTGTAACTATCTATTTCAACAACATTTGTTAATAGATCATTGTCTGTATCTTCTGTAATATCATTCACTTTCGGATTAAGAGCATATTTGTAGATTTCATCCCCATCAGTAAGTCCATCATTATCTGTATCATTATCTGTAATATTAGTTGATAACATCTGTTCTTCCAAATCACTGAGACCGTCTAAATCTCTATCGTATGGTTTACCATTTCTTTCATATCCTCCTCTATATCCTAGCCATGGCAACAAACCAAAAGAACCTAATTTATAGCAAAAAACATCAGAATAATCATGGTCTGTTCCTTGTCCATGAGTTGTAAAAATAATTTCTATAAAACCATCTGCATCTATATCACCAATAGCGGGTGCAGAATCAAATCCTTTGTTTGAGAGCTGTTCCTCTAAAATTAATTCTCCTTGGTGAGATAAAATAATTACTTCTCCACCACGTGTTACTTCAATTATTTCTGGATAATAATCTCTATCCAGATCAACAATAATTGCATCTTCATAAATAATGTCACTTTGGGAATAAATCCATGCAGGATTTTTAGTGTTCCTAGCATCAGTAAAAGCATAGAGAGAAACATTGCTTGGTTGTATAATAAAATCAAAATAACCATCTTGATTTAAATCACCAATTGTGGGACTATTAATAATTGAATTAGATGAATACCAAGGCCAGCTCTCGAAATTCGATCCATTTTGATGATATATATAGAGATTCTTATCCCATGAACCGATAATTACTTCACTCTCAGCATCATTATCTAAATCAATAATTGCTGGAGACGATCTTACTAGATAGTTTGTATTTCTTGGCCAACCTGTAAGTATATTTCCATCTCCGTTTACTGCATAAACGTAATAGTCATAAGAACCAAAGACAATTTCTAACGCAACATCCTCATCAAGATTTCCCAAAGCTGGAGTTCCAATTATGCTATCAGTTGCTCCAGTGAATGGAAAACCACTTACTGGCAATCCATTTAATTCAAAAGCATATAAAGTACCACCCCATGTTCCCACAACAATCTCCTTTTGTCCATCACCATCAATATCTCCTGCTACAAGTGAAGAAGTAACTTTACCATCTAAGGCTATATCCCATCCTGGTACTTCTTCAGTATTCAAGTACCATGCTTGAATTGTTCCTGGATTATACGTTGCACAAATTATTTCTAAAATATCATCTCCATTCAAATCCAAAGCTAGAGGAGCAGGTGATAATCCTAAATCAGATGTTAATTCTTCGCTAGTTCCAACAATGCCATTTTCCCCCCATCCTTGTAAAAAATTCCCCTCATGATCTAGTATGTAGATGATACTATTACTGGTTTGAACGATAATTTCCATATCATTATCATTATCCAAATCAGCTATAGTTGGCGAAGCAATTGCTGACCCTATTAGATCTTCTTGTAACCAAATGCTCGTTTGAAAATATCTTTCAATATCTGATGCACTATTTGTGGTGAAATCTTGAGTTAGAGGATTCTCCTTTCCAAAGAAAAAAAGATTATTTTTTAGATTATAGTTTCCCTTAATATCACTCAAATTCTCTATTGAAATCAGTAAAATTATAGTAATTAAGAAGATGCTCATATTTATTTTTAGAATTTTTTTCTTCATAGTTTGGAACCGCATTTAGATAGTTTAATACTATTAAATTTAAATTAAAAAAGTCATCTTTCAATTTGTTAAAAAAAATACAAGAAAAAAAAGCGTTTTTTTTGAAAAATAGGATTAGTATAAATGCTTAAAACGTATTTTCACTTATTTCACGGTGAGGCATATCGATTGAGCTTTATAACTAGAGTGTCAGAGAAAATTAATTTGTTTTTCAGAATGATTTTCATAAATAAAAAATATACTCTAGTTGCTTTTATTGGGCTAGGTGTAAGTCTTTCGTTAGTAACAACTAGTTTGATATTTCTTTATAGCTATCAATATGATGCTTTTAATAAATATGTTATAGATCATCCAGAAGAACAGATAACGGTAGCACCTGCAAACATGTTATCGTCTTATGGTATTGAAGATACCATTATACCCGATTTGGATGCTTTAATTGATCAATCTTTAACATCAGCAGATTTAGAAGGGAGAATTAGTTTCCGTGGGTGGTTTAATCATCGTTCTATTGTAGTCCCTTATCAAGATCGTACACATAATAACTCAACAGAACTACTTCCTCTTTCCTATGCTGGAGTTCCTGCTGCTTACTTTGATATTTTAGAACCTTTTATTTTAGATGATGGAAGATTACCTTCTAAAAATAATGAAGCTTTGTGTCTCCTACAACCTGGTCGTTTTGAATCTACAAATTTCTCAATTGGAAATCAAAATCTATATGTAACGTATGATCCTTTCAATATTTGGGCTGGTGTTATACAAGGCATTCCCGAAGCTGGTGCTCAAGTAAATATTACAGGAGTAATTAATACATATGAATTACAAAATGCTTTTAATTCTACAAGCTATGAACGAACCTTGCTGAATAATCTCTTCTCGGTTTTTGGAACTGATGAGTTGATTATAAGTTTTCATAAAAATATTATGCATTTCACTGAGAATATAGGAACTATTTTTCCTTCATTAATGGCTCCCAATAGGCAGATCTATGTTGGAACTATATTATTCAATCTTAATGAGATAGACGCTTTTCATATGAATGATGAAATTACAAAAATAATCTCTTTTTCTGAAAACATACGTTCACAAATTGAAATTGGAGATTTATCAGATGATGTTCACATTTATATGGATATTCTTGATATTCTACAAAATTTTGTGTTCGAATTTGAAATTTTCCGATTACTAACTATTCTTTTCATGATTCCAATTATAAGTATGGCATTATCATTGACAATTTATTCAGCAAATCTAGTAAAGCGAAGACGGAAAAGACAACTTAGCTTATTATCACAAAGGGGAAGCTCAAGATCAGAAATAATAACATTACTAAGTATTGAAATGATTATTTTTACAGTTATTGCGATTGTATTATCATTTCTTATTGCTTACCCATATTCATTTCTTATACTTAAGAGTGATAATTTCTTAAGTTTTCATGGACCAACAATTATCCCAAGATTATTTACTTTTATTTTACAAATAATAATCGGATCTGGTTTTGCTGGTTCATTAATTGTAAATGTTGGGAGTATTTGGAATTTAAGTAAGCTAACACAAGAAGAAGCATTTAGTGAAAGAAAGGAAAAGAAACCTTTTTGGGAAAGATTCTATATTGACATCTTTCTATTAATTGTCGGCATAACCGCTTGGATTATTACTTCAATTCAATTGAAAAAAGTAACTGTTTCAATTGCCTTTGCAAGAATATTGGGGATTCCTGCACCAATTATTGTTATACTAGGAACAATACTTTTCGTAACTAGAATTTATCCTACTCTTACTAGGTGGCTATCTAATGTTCGTTTAAAGACTCCAAGGATAGAAATTTTGAAACTCTCATTAAAAAGTCTTAGTAGAAGAAGGAGTGCAACAATGAGATCACTAGTACTTGTTACTTTCACTTTTACCATGGCTGTAGCATCTATTATAATACCTGATACATATCAGAATTTTGATTATGAAACTGCTAGCTATGATTTAGGAGCAGATATTGTTATTTCAGGTGTTTCAAAAAGTGATGTTTATTTCAGAGAAACCATTGAAGCAATAGAAGGTATTAAAGGAACAACCTACGTTGCAAGACTGAATTATGAACCAATAACTCGGGGAAGTGTTACCTATTATTATACATTTTTAGGAATAAATACTAGTGAATACTCAAATATCGCTTTTACTGATAACGAATATATTGATGAAAAGCAATTAGCAGAGACCACTGCTTTATTGAATAAACCATTGGATAGTGGGATGACTGCAAATGTACTTGCACAGAAAGATCAAATCGTTCCCTACAACCTAACAAAAGATGAAACATTTAAAGTATATTATTCTTATTGGGCAGGAAGTAGTAATCTTGAAAGAAATTATACCGTTAGATCGGTTGGTTTCTACAACTTTTGGCCAAATCATTATCATACTGCTCCAGTAGAAGGTTCCACAAATTTCAGGTTAAATTTAATAACATCAATTAGTACTATTTATTCTTTAACAGAAGATAATACTGACGTCTATATGCTGATGTACATCAAAGTTGCTGAAGGTTACTCTATTTCTGGAGTAGCAGAAGAAATACAAGAGAGAGCTCCAGGAAGAAGAATAGAAAATGTTGAAGAAATAGTAACAATTTCAAAAGGAAGTCTAAGAGCAGCAGTTATTTATGGATCACTAAATTCAAACTTTATTGCATCAGCAGCAATTCTCATTCTGGCAATGTCATTAATGATGGTTATGCATAGTGTTGACCGATCAAATGAAGTAGGAATTATGAAAGCTACAGGAATATCTCCTTCACAATTGTTTGGATTTTTCTTTACTGAATCTTTCTCAGTAATAGCTGTAGGTTCATTTGCCGGTGTTTTTCTTGGATTATTATCATCGTTTATGTTTATGTCAGTGATAGCTGTAAATAGCTTTATTCCTCCTTGGGAAATGGTTTACAATCCATTAAAACTAATTAGTACAATATTTGTTATGTTATTAATTTCAATTCTAAGTTCAGCAATACCTGGAATAATCTTTTCAAGGAAAAAAGAAGCAATAATGATAAAACAACTTTAATCTTCCCAAAGTTTTTCTTTTAGGAAGATTTCAAATTTTTTTTAATTTTCTAAGTTGTAACCACTTCAGGCTCTAAAGGAATTGCTAAAGCCATAATAAAGTAAACTAAAATAACTGTTCCACCTGTAATAGCAAAAGCAATAATCCATAATAATCTAACAAGATCTACATCCATATCAAAATATCTTGCAAGACCAGCAGAGAGACCAGTAATCATTTTATTTGTGCGTGAACGAAGGAGTTTTTTCTCTTCTTTCACAGTAGAACTTTCAGGTTGAGGAGTAGAAGTTTCTGCTTTACCTTTCTTAGTATGAGTAACCGTTAAATCTTCACCACAACTAGCACAATATTGAGCAAATTCTTCATTAGCTGTTCCGCAATTGGGACAATATAATGACATTAATTCATTTTTCTCCTTTAAGATTCATTAAACAACTAAGATTGTTGGAGAAAACCCACTTTAAAACCTTTTTAAATCTAAATAGTTTTTTGCAAACGGAATTTCAAATGGGGAATAATTTATCATTAACGAAAAATTGACAATCACGCAGAGAAATTTCTTCGCCATTTGCTAAAGTTACATGTACTGGTTTCAAATCAGTAATGATTTTTTTCAATTCAATTTCAAAAGAATCTTCTGGAAGGTGGATTAAAGCATCAACTGTTTGTCTACCTTTAGAATCTCGAGCAATTATTTTTACACCAATCAACAGTAATCATCTTCTATTGGGAATATTCTCATAAGTATATCAGCTATTTTAAAATAAAAACAGCTAAATATCAAATTTTGAAATGAAAAAAAGAGGACTTTCACTCAGAAAAATCGTCAATGTGTAATGCCTAGAATAACGGTGCTGAAGCAAAGTGTCAGAAGGATTTCAATAAAACTAGGTTAATGTTATTAATTTTACATGAAACTAAAATCAATTTTAATTTTTTAGCTAAATTTGCCTTGCTTCTCGTTTTCTGTAAATAGTTTGGATATAGTCTGTTTTATTTATTTCAAATCTTCTATTCAATATAAAATACTCAGAACCATTAATTTCATCTGCTTTTGAGGAGAGTAATTCTTGAATGAAAGAAACAATTTTGGGAATCACCCTAAATTTAAACCTAGATAAGAAAACACGATGGTTTCCATTTTTCAATAAAACAACTATCTTTCGTTTTGATACCGTTTGATAGAGAAAATCATCAATATAATTGGCTGAAGAAAGGAAATCATTTGTGCCCATTATTAGCATAAATGGTGTTTTTATATTTGGTAATTTTGAGAATTCAGCAGGAGTGTTTTCAACGACATCTCTCATGAGAAGAACAGGTTGTTTTGGAAAGCGCCTTTTCTTCCAATTAATATACTCAGGAGCAATAATCTTTGATTGTTTGAGATGACTAAAGATGCTAGGCATATATCTAATATTAAATTTACGCGCTAACCAAGTTAGTAGACGTAATTTTAGAGAATAATCCCTTCCTAAGGCTGAAATAATCACACCATCTATATCAGGTATAGCTGTTGCAATATTATATGTTAAGCCAGAACCCATAGAATGACCTAATACAAAAACTCGATTATAGCATTTTCTTACATTTTGAACATAATTTATACCCCAAGAAATAGCCTCATCCAATTTTAATTCCGATAAAACTTTTGAATTAATTCCATGCTTGGGTAATAAAGGTACTAATACATCTACAGGCAAATCTGCAATTGCTTCAGCAACATGGAACATCTCAAAGGGTGTTGCACCAAATCCATGAAAGATAATAACGCAATCTTTAGAACCGTTGTTAATAGTAATATCACTAGCAAAAAGTGATTCGCCTAAAATCTCGATAATAATCAAATCCTATTCTAATTAACTAATAGATTTGAGATTAAATTATTAATAATGTCGGTTTAGGAAAGAAAGTTTTTCTTCAAAGAAAACCTTAGATTATAAAGAAAGAGAAAGAACAATATTTTGTTGGAATTTCATTTTTTGACTTTTTGAAGAAGTTGCCTAATTAATGATAACTTGTTAAAGGCTTTTTGGAATTTCAAGACCTATAAATTATTTTAAGATATTTTGAGAGTTTGCTTGAATAGGAGCAATCAATTTTATGAAAGTTATTAACGTTACAGGTAGTTACTATGAGATAGGTCTTAGTACTGGTAAATATCTCATAGAAGAAAAGAAGAAAGGTTTTCCACCAAAATTCTCAAGTGAGAAAATAGAAAAAGCCAAAGAATATGGAAAAGTAGTTAGTGATTATTTTCCAGAGATACTTGATGAATTTAAAGGTATGTCAGAAAGTTCAGGCGTAGATTATGATACATTAATTGCTTTCGAGTTATCACCCTATAGAATACAACCAAATTGTTTAGTATATGCAATATCAGGTAAACATACTACATCAGGTTTCCCTACACTTGTTAGGAATCATGAATGGATTGAAGAAGATGCCAAGAATCTAAGAATTTTCAACACACAACCTAAAGGTAAACTTACTAGTCTTGGATTTACATTCCACTGGCCTTTAGCATCTAGATACGGAGGATTAAATGAAGCAGGATTAGCTATTAGCTCTGCATCTGCTAACTTTGTCAACACTGGACCTGGAATTATGCTCAATGCTGTTACCCGATATATTCTAGATAACTGTAAATCGATTGAAGAAGCAGTTGAATTTATTGAGACAATGCCAAAGGTTTGGGGAGAATCTTATCTTATGATTGATAAGAATAATACAATAGTGCGAGTTGAGTCTCATAGAGAAAAGACTAATGTCAAATATTCCGAAACTGGTTTTGATATGGTAACTTTTACTTATGGTTCACCTGAAATGCAACAATACAATAGCAAAGACAGATCTCAAGGCAGTTCCATCTACAGTACATTTGAAGCCCGTAAAAAATTCTTAGATAAATGGTTCTTAGACAATAAGGGCAAAATAGACAAGAACACTATCATTAACACACTTAATGATTGCAATAATCAACTACATTATCATGATAAATCAGATTTTGGTTCTGAAGGCACATGCTGGAACTGGATTGCTATGTTGGGATCAAAAACAATCGACGTGTGTCCAGGACCAGCTTGTAAGAATGAATTTCAACAAATTGAAATTGGTTTCATGAATTAGTATCCAAGTAAATATTCTTAGATTTTGTGTGAACAGAATCTAAGGAATCATTTTTTTATAATACTACAAGATATGATGTAATTGAGAGAATAAGAATGATATTTTTTTATATTTCTTAAGATAATATGATTTTTCACAATACTTATCAAATTTTAATAATACTTACGGCGTCCAGTTTATATACTCATACTGTGGAAATTAATACAATTAGAAATAATTTTTCTAATACAATACTGCTTAAAACAGGAGCCTCCTTAAAACGGGAGGTGAGCGGTGTGGCAAAGAAACCAGAACAATCTAAGAAACAACCAATTCCTCAAAAACCAAAGGAACAAAAGAAAAAATAATTGCGTAATAGTAAATAATTTACTCTTAACATTTTAAATCGGAAGAGTGTGGTTTTTTATTATTTTGATTGAGGTGTAGAACCTCAATCAGTTTTTCTCTTTATTTTTTTTGTAAAATTAATTTGAGCTTCAAGAAATAATTTAGTAGAATTAGTTGAAAAATTTTATTTTAATAAAAAAAGCTAGTAATTTGGTATTTGGAATTTTCGCAAATAATCTTCCCTTTTATAATAAGGACGACTTTCAAGAGGAACGAGATAGGTAAACCAGTGAATTTTATCAATAGAACAATAAAGCATTCCCTCTAAATCCTCAAGAAAGAAGATTTCTTCCTCGATATCAATATACAGAAATCGAATAAGTGGAGCATTCTTGAAAATATACTCTTTACCATGATCTAATTCCTTCTCATAAGAATACAGCGTATGATCAAGAACTTCCTTCCAAGAATCGTTAATTTTATACAAGAGAATTTCATCTACATCTTTTTCAACTAAAAGATTCTCTGAATAAAATCCCTCTGATTCATGAAATTCTATTTTGAAAAGACCAAACTGTTTGCTTTCTTCTAGAGTAAGAACAGGAATTTTCTGTTCTCGAAGTAAGGATTGTTTATATTCTAATTCATTTTTAAAATCAACAACATTTTCTGTAATACTTTCTTTCAAGCCAACCTTTTCTTTAGAAGACATTAAAGAAACCTCCTGCTTCATGTGTAATTTTATAATGAATTAATAATTTGTATAATTATCTATTCAATCCTATTATGAATTGCAAAAATCTGTCCTCGTGAAAAGATAGGAGTAGTTATTTGATTAGAGAGCTCCTCTGATATTTTACCTGATGTAACAATATCTTTGCCTGCTTGTTTTATTGCTTCAAAAATAGGCTCGTACAAAATTTGTAAATTTGGTATACTCATCATCCAAGCGGTAGGTGGAAGTATCTCTCCAACATAAGTTAGGTGCATATTTTTACAAATTTCTTTTACATGCTCTATCATGGGAGAAAAATTGTCCATTTCAGTGAAACCACAAGTGGACAATAAGACAAGATGAGGCATTTTTGGAAATCTTATAGGATGTCGACAATGATCATCCTTTAAAATGAATTCAGGATCAAGTAAACACAACATTCTATCAACAAAATTTTTGAACATTCCAGGGAGACCATCAACATAGACAGGAGCAGCTAATACCATTAAATCGTAAGTATGTAGATTTAGTATAAGATTATTAACATCATCATTATGAACACATTTCTTATCTTTACTATGCCAACAAGTAAAACAGCCTTTACAAAAATTGTTTTCTAAATCCGCTAAGTAGATTGTATCTATTTCACAATCACATTCATCCAAACCTTGTTTGAAAAAGGAATAAACAATTGCTGTCGCTCCGCGATCTTTCCTAGGAGTTGCAATCAATCCTAAAACTTTTCGAGGTTTACTCCATTTCCCTTCTAACAGTCCTTTTTCATTCTCAGTTATTGAATAATTATTTATCGTTACTTGTGTTCCTAAAGGGTCACCAGAGAAATATCTCCCAAAATTCTCCAGTTTTTTATCATCACCATTAACTGTTAATTTATCCTCTCTAATTGCTTCTTCGATTGTTTTTTTCTTCGACAAGATGGCAATCAAATCATTAGTTTCGGTAGTAATCATAATGGTATAATTATCAGGTTTCTTATCAATAAATTGACATTTACCATGTTTAATCTCGAGAGCACAAGCTTCCCCTTCTTTATCTTTAAAATTAAAGAAATATGTTTCCTCAACATTTTTTGTTTCTATTTTATTCAAAATAAATGGCCAAACTTTCATAACGTCCTTCATAATCATCACTAAATTTCAAATGATATTTAAGAATATAAATGATAGTTAATGAAATAAAGGAAGAAGAGAAGAAAATGAAATAATAATAGCTAGAATAAAAACAACAGCAAAATCATCTTGATAAAATTGCGTCAATAAGTAACATTTTACGTTTCAACTTTATAATTAGTCTGCTAAATTATTTTTTTTGTTAAAATCAAAAAATTCCAATGTCTTCATATTTTTTCATCTATAAAAAAAAGGTAATAGTTGGGATAAATATTTATAATACTCAAAAAGAAATTAGTATTGGGGATTGTTTAAATTTCTAGGTGAAAAGCATTGAAAACAAGAACTATCAAATTTGTTTTTGTTTTTTTAATAGTTGTATCAACTATTTTTACAACTGTAAATTTTAGCAAAAAATCGAATGCTATTGATCCTTATTTTACTTTGGTGGCAAAAATACATGGAGGGTGCTATGTAGGAGAGATATATGATTTAGTAAAACAATATTTATCAGTTATTGGTATAAATTTAGAAATTATTATAAAGGACTGGCCAACCTTCGCTGCTGAGATTTATGTTTATAGGGATTTTGACTTTGCATCTCTTTTTTTCGCAGGAGGAGATGATTATCCTGATTTTACAGGTGTCTATGATGAAAACGGCTCTCTAAATGTATTTGGTTATCACACAAGTATGGATTATAATGAAACCTTAGGAACTGGAATTAATGAATGGTACATGAGACAAAGTAATCTGATTATGCCTCCTGATTCTTCAATAAGAGTTAAACACTACTGTAATTGGCAACAATATCTCATGGACAAAATTTTACCATGTCTAAAATAAATTGACCAATTTCATTCATTCTGATAATGGTATTAATTAACTTCGTATTTTCTAGCTTTATTTTAACTTCAATAACTGCTCTTACACTATCAGGTTCCACTATATAGAAGTCATCTTCTTCTAGAAGAACAGAATAATTACTTGAATTGAAAATTAATTTATCAATTTGCTTTGATTTTCTTGATTCCATTAAAACTTTTAAGCCCTTTTAGGTATGTACTTTCCCATTTTACCCATTTCCTATTGAGCTGGTTGGCATAAATACCAATAAAAAAGGCCCAGATACGACCTCTCAACAGTCTTAAAATCACTTGTTTAAAGGTATAGAAGCGTCTGTGTGCTTCAATCTGTGCTTGTTGAAGTTCCCACACTGATATTTTCTTTGGAAGGAACTTCACGTGGTGCCCCTCATACTCATCCCATTGATAATCTATGAGTCGGTTTTCATCCTCCATTCTAGAATAGAATTCTGTACCTGGAAACGGAGTCAAAATGAGAAATTGTACAGTATCAATCTTTTCTTTTATAGTAAAATCTACAGTAGTCCGCAATGTTTGAAGAGTATCGACATCAAAGCCAAAAACAAACATCCCATGAACATGAATCCTCCTCTTTCTTATTTCCTTGATAGCCCATTTAATTTCTTCAACAGATTGGTGCTTCTTCATTTCTTTTAGTGCTTCTGGATCGATCGATTCAAAGCCAATATAAAGAACCCTACAACCCGCTTTTACCATAAGGTCTAAGAGCTCTGGATCCTTAGCAACATCCGCCCTGACCTGAGTGGACCATCTAAAATTTAGTTTTAATCTAATCATTTCTCTTAGGAGTTCTTTGGCTCTCTTAACACTTGAAGTGAAATTATCATCGTAAAAAAATATGGAGTGCTTTTTTGGATTATACTTTTTCAGCTCTCCAATTACATTCTGGACGCTTCGATATCTAAATCTCCTTCCGAACATTGGCGTTACTGAGCAAAATGTGCATCCAAAAGGACATCCTCTCGAGGTTTGAATAGGTATTATTTCTTTCCTTCCCCCACTACCGATGCTCTTGACCTTGCCACCTGAATCAAGGAGGGTAAAATCTGGATAAGGGATAGAATCTAAATTATCTATCGGTCTGGCTATTTCATTAATAATAATTTTCTTATGATTATCTTTCCATGCTAAACCTGGGACCTCTTTTAATGATGTTTGATTATTTAAAGCATCAACAAGCAAAGGTAATGATTTTTCCCCTTCTCCCATAATGCAAAAGTCTGCGTGTTCCAAAGCTTCTTTTGGGCTGAATGTGACATGTGGTCCTCCAATAACAACCTTGATTCCTTTCGATCTAAAGTAATCAGCAAGATGGTATGAAACTAATGCAGTTGCAGTAATTGTTGAGATTGCTATCAAATCAACTGTAAGATTGCCATCAAATCGACTGTAAATTTCACTTTCCTCCAGAAAATAAGCTTTAACGTCACAGTTCTTGTTCTTCATAATGGTTGCTAAAATAATATTGCCGAGTCTTGGGAGATCAAATTTAGAATATATATGCTTTTTTTCGGTTTTCGGTTCAAGAAAAACTATTTCCTTTATCATGCTCCATCATCCATTATCATTTAATCAAAAATTGCTTGTTGCATTGGTTGTTAGCCCTAATATTGTTAGATCTATTTATTTTGACCTATTGCTGATTAATGATTTTTTTCAGTAAAAGAGTCTTTTCATTATATATGCTCAGTGAGTAGTAACTATGCTCTCACCCAGCAATATATTATAAGATAGTGGTGCTTATAAAGGAATTATCTCAAGACAGACTTATCCAAAACTAAAGTTTTTTGTTGGTAAATTTAAAATGAAAATTATAATTTCAATAGACTTCAGCATTATCCTAATCTACAAGTCAAGAAATTGCGTTAATAAGCTATATTTTTCTCCTCAACTTTACAATTAGTATACTAAATTATTTATTTTGAGAAAATCAAGAGATTTCAATGACTTCATTTTTTCATCCATAAAAAAAGGCAATAGTTTGGATAAATGTTTTTAATAATTAAAGAGAGATTAGTATTGGGGAACGTTTAAATTTCTAGGTGAAAAACATTGAAAACAAGAACTATCAAACAGTTTTTTGTTTTTTTAATAATTGTATCAACTATTTTTACAACTGTAAATTTTAGCTATGAATCGAACGCTATTGATCCTTTTTTTACTTTGGTGGCAAAAGTACATGGAGGAAGTTATGTAGCTGAACATTTTGATCTGGTAAAACAAAAATTATCTATTATTGGTATTAATTTAGATATTTGTGTATTGGACTGGCCAACTTACATTGCTGAGATTTATGTTTTTAGGGATTTTGATCTTGTATCACTCTCTTTTGCAGGGGGAGACTTTGACCTTGATTTTACAAACATCTATGCTGAAAATGGCTCTCTAAATGCGTTTGGTTATCATACAAATATGGATTATAATAAAGCTCTAGGAACTGGACTCAATGAATGGTACATGAGACAAAGTAACCTAATTATGCCTCCTGATTCTCCAGCAAGAATTCAGCACTACTGGGATTGGCAACAATATCTTATGGACAGAATTTTACCATGTTTACCATTATTCACAGCGAAGAGTTATGAAGTTCAATGGTCAAATTTAGATGGTTACAATTTCTCTGAGGGTATAATCCAATCTTGGGGTAAAATGTCCTTTATTGGTAATCATACAGGTCAACTTGATAATACCGAATTAGTCACCACTGACACATCTTGGTCTAATCTCAATCCCTTATTCGAAGATTATTTAGCAGATGGAACAATTAGCTTAGCTATAATGGATCCACTTGTATGGATCGATAATGATAAATCCATTTGGCCACACTTAGCAGAAAGTTATACTATGGTTAATGACACTCAAGTAAGAATTATCACAAGAGAGGGTATTAAGTGGCAAGATCCAGGAGGGTATGCTGAGGAATACTTCGATGCTCGTGACGTATACTTTACACTATATGCTTGCAAAACACTTTCAGATAGACAAGACGATTTTGAATGGATAGAAGATATGAAAATTTTAGATGCAAGAACACTCGATATTTTCATAGATGGAAATAAAAGTACTGTAAAAAATGAGCTATATGCACCCTTCCTAAATTCATTAAGCGTAAAAATGCTCCCAGAACACTACTTGAACGTAACTCAATTAGCGGATGGAATTACACCAAATACCAACCATTCAAACTGGAATTCATTCGCAACAAATGCTTTTGGTACAGGTTTATTCGAATTAGGAAGTTTCACAGAAGAAGTTGAAACCGAATTAACAATCTTTGAGGATTGTTGGAAACTCAATGCAGATGTAAATAAAGACAATATGGACTTTAAAAATAGATTCGGTGACTTCACAGGTGGACTTGATACTTGGAGAATAAGAATTATATATGACCCTAAAATTGCCTTGAATGAATTTGAAGCAGGAAAAGTTGATCTTGAAGATACTGGTAGCTTCAAAGAAAAGAGAGAGGAATATCGGTTGAATCCTGAATTTAAGGTACAAGAAAGATTAACATCATACTGTAATTTTATTGGTTTTAACATGCGACCAACCAGAGCACAAATTGGTAATCCTGATCCAATAGAAGGTGGCACAATGACAGTTGGATTAGCAATTAGAAAAGCAATATGTTATGCAATTAACAGAACTGAAATTAATGAAGTAATGAATAATGGAGAACGTGCAATAAGTAACTACCCAATTTATCAAACATTAGGCATTTGGTGTAATCCTAAAATAATAAAATACAAATTTAATAGCTCATTAGCAAGCGAATATTTAGCTTTAGCAGGATTTAAGGAAAGTGTACCAACTGATTTTGTGGGATATTCTGATTTTAGTTTTGTAGTGGGAGTTTTTGTTTTATCAATAGTAATATTATATATCAGAAAAAGAAAGCCTAAACTAGAAAGATAAACAAAAACAACCAATATAACGGAAAATTTTAAAACAGAAGAAAAAAAGCAATAAAGTGCAGTTAGAATGCTTATTTAGAATTCTCTAGAAAAATTCTTAAAGGGAAGAGGAAACTGCAAAGAAAAGAAAAAACGAGAAAATCGTAGTAGAAAAAATAGTAAATAAAAAACGGTGAAAAATATGGCTGATAAACCCCATTTGAACTTAGTAGTAATAGGGCATGTAGACCACGGCAAAAGCACAATGACCGGTCACGCCCTTTACAAGGCTGGGGCCGTTGATCAACGGTTGATCGACAAGTATGCTGAAGAATCTGAAAAGATTGGTAAACCCTCTTGGAAATATGCTTGGGTTCTCCAAAAGCTCCAAGAAGAACGTGAACGTGGTCTTACCATTGACGTTTCTTTCTTCAAGTTTGAGACTAAGAATAATATCTTTACCATTATCGATGCTCCTGGTCACCGTGACTTTGTTAAGAACATGATTACTGGTGCTTCTCAAGCTAATGCTGCTATTCTTGTCGTTTCTGCTGAAAAGAACGACCTTGAAGCTGGCCTTGCTCAAGAACGTGTTGAGAAGACTCCCAAAGGTGATCGTCGTATTCCTGGTGGTCAAACCATTGAGCATTTAACTCTTGCAATTACTCTTGGTATCACCCAAATTGTTGTTGCTGTTAACAAGATGGATCTTGTTGGTTTTAAAGAGGAAGGTTACAATAATGTTGTTGAACGCGTTAAAGCTCTTCTTGATGGTTTTGTTAAGAGCAATTTAGTTACCAAGGAACGTGTTGAAGGTATTAAATTTGTTCCTACCAGCGGTATGACTGGTGATGGTCTTGTTGGTAAGAGTGAAAAAATGCCCTGGTATAAGGGTCCTGCTTTAATGGATGCTATTAACGAATTCACTGCTCCTGAACTTCCTGTTGACAAACCTTTACGTATGCCTATCCAAGATGTTTATGCTATCAAAGGTGTTGGCACTGTTCCTGTTGGTAAGATTGAATCAGGTATTTTAAAACCTGGTCAAGATGTTGTCTTTCCAATTTCAAAGAAGACTGCCAAAGTTCAAAGCATTGAAATGCATCATGAACAGCTTCCTGAAGCCCGTCCTGGAGATAATGTTGGTTTCAACATTAAAGGTATAGCTCGCAATGAAATCATTAAAGGTGATGTTGTTGGTCACGCCAAGGACGCTCCTAAAATTTGCGATACTTTTGTTGCTCGTACCTTTATTCTTAAGAACCTCTCCAAACCTGGTGCCTCTCAACCTTCTGGTATGTCTAAAGGTTATGCCCCTATCATCCACCTTGGTCAAGCAGCTCAAGCCTGTCAAATTGTTGACTTCAATATTTTAAAGAAATCTGCTCAACGAAAATCCCTCGTAGCAACTGGTGAATATAATCCAGACATTTACCTTTTACAAGGTGACTTTGCTGAGATTACCTTCCAACCCTTTGCCCCATTTATCTGTGAAAAATTCGCTGATTATCCATCCTTAGGACGATTTGCTGCTCGTGATATGGGTCAAACTGTTGCTGTTGGCGTCGTTACAGATGTAAAAACAAAGTAGGAAATTTTTCTTACTTTTTTTCTCTCTTTTTATTTTTTGTTTATTTTCCTCAACACCCTTTTGTATTTGAAAACATAAATATAATTAATTACTAATATATTGTTGTTTAGAAATTTACTATTAAAAGCAGACCAAGTTGTGAATTTATTGCCTGGGAAAAGCGAATCAACTGAAAAAATCAATAATGAAAGTGCTATGTCCGAGATTGGACAAGAACTAATTTCAGGTTTAACTCAGCTTTTAATCTTGATGATTCTTAAGAAAGGTCCCCAACATGGGTATGAATTAGCTAGTATTCTAGAACCTATTTATGGTCGTCGTCTTTCTCCTGGAACAATTTATCCTCTTCTTCAGAGAATGGAAGAAAAAGAATACATTCAAAGTCGAACCATGATTGTTTCCGGTCGTAAAAGAAAGACCTATATTATTACTCGTATGGGTCGTATTGCTATGGATAATGCTTTAGTTAGTCTTAAGAGCATTCTTCAAAGTCAAAATCCTAATATTGACCAGGATGCTCCTGGCATTGAACTTCTTAAGAGTCTTGCTCAATTTAGAATTCTTCTTATTCTCGATCAATCTCCCCTTCATGGTTATGAATTGGTCGAAAAACTTGATAATTACTTTGGTCAAAAAATTGCTTTAGGTACTATTTATCCTTCTCTTCATCGCTTAGTAGAAAAGGGTTATATCGAAAGTAGCTCCCAATGGGATGGCGATAGAGAACGCAAAGTGTATGAACTTACTTCCTCTGGTAAAGACGCAACTAAAACAGCTCTCTTTGAGCTTACTCGGATAGCTGATGATGAGATTTTTGAATAAGTTCGTGATATATCTTTTTTTGTTATTAAATATGAATTATTATTGTTATTATTATAACACTATGAAAAATACTTAAAATCGAAAACGCGAAGTTATAATCCCTTATTGAGTCATTCATATTAAAGGTGTTCAAAATGCAAGAAAACCAATATATCTGGTTTATCGTTAATAGTGTTTTAGGTGTCCTTTTTATTATATGGGCATCCATAGCACCAAGTATGCCTTTAATCCCCGGTAATATTTGGATGATTCTTCCTGGTAGTGTTTTGTTCCTTATTGGTATACTTGGAATTGCTGAGGGTCTTATTCTTGAAAGAAGAATTTTAAAGATGATATTAAATGCAGAAAATGGTCGCATCTCTTTAGAAGCTCTTTCTGAACCTTTACATATGGATCACAAACAAATTCATGAAATTATTATCAGTTTGCGTTTACGTGGTAAATTACAAGCTTATTTTGATGGTGAATGTGGAGAAATATTCTTATCTCAGAATTTTAATGGTAATACTTGCTCTCTTTGTGGAGAACCTATTAATACTAATCAATTTTGTTCTATTTGCAGAACTTCACATATAGAGGAACATACTAATACATGAAAAAATAGCTTAGCAAGAAATTAAAAAAAAATTTTATGTTGTATAAATGAGTTGAAGACAATGGGAAAGAAGTTTAAGGGGATTGGTTGTCCTTGCGTTACTCCATTTTGCGATGATGAATCAGTTGATAAAATTAATTTAAGAGAGCTTGTAGATTTTCTTATTAATAGTGAAATAAATGCTATTATCCCTACTAGTAGTTGTGGAGAACCTTATACTTTAAACGATGCTGAATATCAAATAATAATAGATACAGTTATTGATCAAGTTAATAATGAAGTTCCAGTGTATGTTGGCTTACCTTCTGAATCAACAAATCGTCTTTTGAAAATTTCTAAATACTGTATTGATGCTGGTGTAGATGGGGTTGTTATTTATCCTCCTAAAATTCCTACCATATCCTCTCATGAATTAGTTTCTCATTATGAGTTTCTTAGCTCAAAAATTGAGGAAAACATCCTTTTTGTTAATGATCCTGATCGTAGTGGTATTGATTTATCTGTTGAACTTATCAGAACTATCTCCAAATTTCCTCATATTGTTGGTGTTGTTGAACTTAGTAGCGATTTTAAAAAAATTTCTCAAATTACTTCAGAAGTTAGTGATGACTTTTTGCTATATACAGGCAGAGGTCTCCTTGTTCCTCAAGCGATAAAAGAGGGAGGCGTTGAAGGAGCAATTGTACCAAGTGCTAATGTTGTTCCCAACCTTCTTGTAGAGCTTTATGAAGCATTTAATGTTGAAATGATGGATCGCTTTGATGAATTACAGACAAAGCTTATTCCTCTCGAGATAGGTTTAAAACTTGGTTCCTTCCCTGCAGCCATAAAAGCAAGTCTAAATTTGCTTGGAGTAAAAGTTGGAAATCCTAGGAAACCTCTTTCACAATTATCAGAAAGTGATTTAGAAAAGCTTCGAAATATCCTTATTAGCGTTGGTTGTTTACGACCTCCTGCGAAGGAAGAAGAGGAACCTCCTCCAGTTGAACAAAATGGTACAAAGAAAGAAGTTAAATAATAAAATGTCAATTTTAGTTTGTGTGTTTGCATGACTTTTGAGCTAGTTTATTCTATTATTGTTCCTACATTAACGATTATTGGTTTACTCTATGCTGGGATAGAAGATATTTTCTATCGACAAGTTAGAAGAGATCTTATTTGGATTCTTATGATTATTGCTGGATTAATTCTTGATGCGTTATATTTAATCTTCGCGGTTGAAAAAGAAGCAGTTCTACTTGAGATGTTATTAACGATCGTTTTAGGTTTCTTAATTGGTTTCATTCTTGTTTATGCTGGTTTTTGGGGTGGTGCTGATACAAAAGCTCTCTGGGCTCTCTCTCTTCTTACACCAATTCATCCTTTTGGAACTAATTATTTTGGTGAACCTCAAAATATTTTAGTGGTTAGCTCTATGGTTTTTTCTCTTCTAATAAACTCTGGATTATTAGCTATTTTCTATCCATTAGTATTAATGATTATCAACACAATCTCTGCATCTAAAGGATCATTATTCGATGAAGTTCGAGGTTCAACATCACAAAAAATCCGTTGTTTTATGTTTGGTTATAAAAAAGAAGTCGCTAAAATTAGTGAGAAAAAACTTCATTTTGATTTTCTAGAAGCAGTTCCTGAAAAAGGATTTGAGGGTATCTTTGAGGGAATTTTTGAAGGTCGTTTAGATGGTAAGTTTATTGGTTTAATACAAGGAGATATTCTAGGTGAATTTTCTGGTAAAGCTTTAGGTCTTGTTAAACAACAACCTGAAAAACCTCTTGCGGAATTAGAATTAAGCGAAATAACAAGCAAAGCGGAAAATATTGCCAATTTATTAGAAGATAAAAATGAATGGGATGAAATTCCAAATATTGTTTTACAAAAATATCGCTCTGATTTTTCAGATCGAGCAGAAGGAAAGCAGTTTAATTCGAATGATCAAATAATAAATGTTAATGGGAAACTAACCATTCCAATTATTGGTACCTTTATAGGAGTATTGGAAGGTGTTTTTGAAGGTAAAATTGATTGCTCATTGATTGGCAAATTAGAAGGTGATTTTGAGGGAACATCATCCAAAGGGAAGATTTCAGGTTCAAAAACTCATGAATCAAATGATTGGCAGATTAAAATTCGAATGAGAATGGAAGATGAAGAAGATTTAATGGAGCAAAGACAATTGCGAACTCTTTGGCAATTGCGAACTCATAAAAAGAAAACTGTATGGGTGATGCCTGGTTTACCTTTTGTATTTCTGATGCTCATAGGTTACATCTTATATTTACTCTTTGGTGATATTGCTTTGCAATTGTTTGCTTTATTGTTTTAGTTTATGAAAAAATCTTTTACTTACATAAAAATTAGCGAAGAATTTTTTAATATGAAAAAAAATGGAATCAAGGTAAGAACAAATGGATGATTATGTAATCGTTGGAGCAGGTCCTGCTGGTATTTTTTGTGCTCTCGAGTTAGTTAAACAAGGGATTAACAAGATTACTTTAATCGATCGTGGAAAAGAAGTTTACAAACGTAAATGTCCAAGAAGAGAACGAAATATTGAATGTGTTGCATGCAAAATATGTGACATTACAAGTGGATTTGGTGGTGCAGGTGCTTGGTCAGATGGTAAAATTACCAAAGATATCACTGGTACTGTCGGTGGATGGATGAGTGATTTTCTTTCACTCGAAGAATTAAAAGAATATACTGAATATGTTGATCAGTCCATTCTGAAATTTAGTAATGGTGGTGATAGGTATTTCCAACCTGATCCTGAATTTGTTGAAAAAATGATGAGCAAATGCCGAACTGAAAATATGAAGCTCATTACTTATCCTATTCGACATTTAGGCACTGATAATGCTTCAGCTATCATGGATAATTTTTATTTGTTCTTAAAAGATAAAATTAAAATTATTTTGAAAACTTCAGTAGATAAAATCCTTGTAGAAAATGGTATGGTTACAGGTGTAGCAACTTCTGATGGTACTATTTACAAAGGAAAGAAAATTGTTATGGCTGTAGGTCGCGGTGGCACAAATTGGCTTAAATCAGAATGTGATCGTTTAGGGATAAAATATTCTAATAATGCAGTTGATATTGGTGTGCGTGTAGAAACTCTAAATGAATATTGTGCAGCTTTTACTGATAACCTCTATGAGTTCAAAATTGAATTTGTTACTAAAACATATGAAGATAATGTTAGAACATTTTGCGTTTGCCCAGAAGGTTATGTTACAACTGAACGCTATGATGAAACTACTTGTGTCAATGGTGAAAGTAGGACAGATATAAAAAGTCCGAATACTAATTTCGCAATTCTTGTTACTTGCAATTTTACTGAACCATTTAAACAACCTATTCAATATGCGAAACATGTTGCCAATCTATCAAACATGCTTTCAGGAGGAAATTCGGTTTTAATACAGAGGTTTGAGGATTTAAAAAATGGACGTCGTTCTACTTCAGACCGACTTGCACGTTCAGTTATTAAACCAACTCTAGAGAGTGCTGTTCCGGGGGATATCAGCTTCGCTATGCCAAGTAGAGTTATGAGTGATTTGAGAGATTTTCTTACTCATTTAGATGCAATTATGCCAGGAATAGATGGACCAAATACACTATTCTATGCTCCTGAAATTAAACTCTATAGTATTCGTATTAATTTAACGAATAATCTCGAATCTAAGGAAATAAAGAATCTCTATTTCTGCGGAGATGGTGCTGGAATTACAAGAGGTGTTATGCAAAGCGCAATATCTGGGATAGTCGTTGCTCGAGCAAACAAAAAAATAAAATCATAATAGAAAAGAAAGAATTATTTCTTCTTTTTTCTCAAATTTTTCTCACTTATTCTTCTCTGTTTTATTGTATCCATTAATATATTTCTAGAATCTTGTAACTCTTTTATTGTTCCAATTAGTACTCCATCCAATGTAAATACTTCTGCTTCTTGAAAATTTATCGCTTCCTTCATGATTACTGTCATTTTGAAATATTCACCATCAACAGAGTAACCATCTATATATCGATTAAAAGCTGGCATTATTAGATGAATCCTCTTTTGGTTACTTCCATTAGTGTTTAACCAATTTGCTTTTACCCATACTTTTTCGGTTATTTTAGATCCAATTTCATCACGAAATGAATATGCTGGATGAGCATGTCCTGAAATTGTTACATCTGAGCTTATTACATCTAATGCTGGAGATGCGTGTCCATGCCAAAGTCCAATATTTTTATTGTGAACTATTTCTTTTAATTGCAAACCAGATGGTTGAATTAGTTCTACTTCTTCAGGTAATAGTTCCTCAATTTTCCCATCATGATTCCCTTTTATTATTGTAACTGTTGTTTTTTCTAATAGTTTATTTAAAAATTGCCAAATTCTTCCAGCTAATGGATGAGTCCCACCGAAGATTTCATCTTTAAAATCACCTAAGATGATTAACCTATCAGAAGAAATTTCTTCATTCAATTTTAGAAGATCCTCTTCTGGACTTTCAGAAGAAGGCACAATTATTCCACGCTTATTCTTTCCATAAAGATAACCAATATGTAAATCCGAAATAACAAGCGTTTTTCCATATTCTTTTTCATTAAATACTATAGCAGGTTTATTTGGAAGAATTAATGAGCTATAATTGTCAATTTTTTTCCTGCTATCATTTGACATATTGGTGGAATTCCTCCTTGCAATATCAAAACATTATAGTTCTTAAAATATTGCAATGAGTTTTACAAATAATAAATCAATTAATAACTCTAATCCTTCTCTTTTTATTCCTGTTAGTTTAAAAAATTCTGTTAACTTTTTTCCATCAAGATTTTGACCTATTAAACAATTAATCCACTCACCATGAGTTTCTTGAAATTCAACAAATTGTTTCTCAAAATCTTCAATTTTAAATTCAGTTATTGTGTATGATTCCATAGAAATCAAATACTGTACGAAAGGAAGGTAATATTGAATATCTACATTCTCATATAGCAATCTATCCAAAAACTCTATTCCCACAATCATTCTATCTACTATTTCCTCCAAATTCATTATTGTGTTGAGTATTCTAATGAGAATCTCTAATCCAGTTTGTAAACCTAGTGGAGTGCTATTTTGTAGAATTACTTCCAAAGAAATTTTTTCAGAAGAAATACTTATTTGTTGTTTTGATGATAAATTATTGAATGTAGATGATTTACCTATTATAAGACTAAAGGATTCTTCTTTTGTTTTTATGCTTACTTTATTGAAAACTTGTAGTTTCTCACTAACAATTAAAAACGGAATGTCCTCTTTTATTTTTTCCTTTTTTATGATATTCTCAAATTTTTGATCTATATTTAACTGGTCGAGAAACTCATTTTTTGTTTGAAATATTTTTTCTGCTATAATTTTTTCTGGTGGTTTGTAATCGTTTATTATTTGTAATAATTCGTTTAACATTTTGAAGTATGATTTGTTATCGCTATATTTCTTGCATTTCTCAATGATACTGTTTAACATCTTTTCAGCTTCAATAATATCAAAAGTTAGCTTAGAAATAACTGCTAATCCAAATTGTCTCTTTTTTCTAGAGAAATTTGGATCACTTAAAGAAATTGCTTTAGCATAAGCAGTAAAATCATCAATTTTTCTTACCGAGAATTCCGATGCTCTAATAACCCACATCAAAAAATCTTCCTTGCCTGAGATGTTAGATAAATCATAATTTTGTGGATTCTTCTTTCGAATTATTGGTCCTTTCAAAGAATCAAATTCTATTAGCACAACACCGAGCTTATTTTGAGTTAACATTTTTTTTTCTCCGAAACCCTTCTTTTTTTAATCTCAACAACTAAATTTTGTAATTTTCATAAGCTTCTTTTAAACCTAGAAGTCCTTTTTTATTGATAATTCTAGTCATTCCAATTTGTGTCTTAGGATACCCAATTAGTAATGCTAAGTAATCATTTCTGGTACAATTAATTCGAGAAATGATACTATAATTTACATCATCTTCATCCTCCAAAACAATAATTTTAATTCCCCCCGCCTCTAAATCCATTTGATAATCTTCAATAGCTGAAAAAACCTTCGCAACATAAGCAGCATAAATAGCTGAGTTTTCTTCACCTGTATATGATTCACCAATTAACAATCCATCATGATCTGTAACAAGTACTATCCTTGCATTTACTTGTTTTCGGATCCATTCTGCTATTTCATCAAAATCAATTCTATTTGTTCCTACGTGTTTAGCAATTGCTTTTACAAAAGGTTCAAAAATTGATTCTGGAGAAACTATTGTTGTCTCAAATATTTTGAATTTCTTTATAACTCCTGGATAAAGCATTGCCAAAGGCTCAAGTAATTGATTTTTAATATTAAGAGCACTTAGAGCATTTTCTATATCTTGCTTATGTGCAAAGAAAAGAAAATTATTACATTCAGGCGATAAATCAAGCAAATCTTCTATCGATTTTTGTAGTTCTTCTCGTGCTTCATCTAATCTATCTGCTGCAGCTGAATCTAAAACAAATATGAAAGTCTTAACATTTTCAAAATATTCATTTCTCATTGTATCATGTAATTCATTGATACGTAAATCCTCTTGTCCTGGGGGAATAAAGAAAACGAAATTTTTCTTCAGAAAATTCTTTTTAATTATTTCTAATTCTCTACTTGGAACTCTGCGTTGAGCAACTTCCATTGGAAGGAATTTTAGAACATCTTGTATAGAGCTCTTACCAGCATTATCAATTCCTGTAATTAATACCTTTTCTATTTCTAATTCTTGCTCTTGTGTTTGCATTCAAGTTCCATCTCAGATTTATTTTCCTAATTACTACATGAACAAATCTCTCAATAAGAGATTCTTTCAAAATAAATTATAGAAATATAACATTAAAAAACCACGAAAACCTTATTTTCATTCCTATCGATAAATTATTGAATTATTAGATACATGTAATATAAACGCTAAACATATCATGTCAAATAAATAATATACCAGGGGATAAGAAGCAGCTTAGAAATAGTGCAATTATACTTTCATCACTCTTTCATACTTATTATATCATTCACTACTTGTTAATTAATCATATATTTTTGAGCTAAAAATCTTTCAAACATAAAATCAAGAAATAGAAAAAACGATTCTTGCGCAATATTTAAAAGATAAAAGTAAACGATTTGGAAATGTTGCTCTTCCAGCTAAATTTAGCTTATATTTTTGGCATGAAAAGATAGTCCTAGAAGACCGTCTCAGCGAGGATAAGTTGAATGTCTGATACTGAAAAAATCACGATTGAAGATAGATGGACTCTTATTGAATCTATGGTAAAAGAACTTGGCCTAGTAAGACAGCACCTTGATAGCTATAACGAATTTATTCAAAATGGTATGCAAGAAGTTGTCAAAGAAATTGGTGCTATAAGGCCTGAAATTCCAAATTACTATGTGAAAATCAATAAGATTGATATGGATCCTCCCAATATTAGAGAAGCAGACGGATCATTAAATAATATTTTCCCGAGCGAAGCAAGAATTAGAAATCTTACTTATACTGCTCCATTATATCTTGAAATGACTCCCATTCGAATAGATGAAGCAGGAAATGAAATTCCACGTGAAACATCTCGAGTATTTATTGGTAGAATGCCTATTATGCTTAAATCAAAAGTTTGCCCACTTAGTAGAATGACCCATGAGGAATTGATTAAAGCCGGAGAAGATCCAAATGATCCCGGAGGATACTTCATAATTAATGGTAGTGAAAGAGTACTTGTTACTCAAGAAGACTTGGCTCCTAATCGAATTTTGATTGAAAAGAAAACCGGTAGTGTTACCAGCATGGCTAAAGTTTTTAGCACTGCACAAGGAGTTCGTGCTCCAGTTACTATGGAACGCTCTCGAGATGGTAGTTTAAATGTTAGTTTTCCATCGGTTCCAAGAAAAATACCTTTTGCTGTTCTAATGAAAGCATTAGGCTTGTCATCTGACCGCGCAATTGTAGAAGCCGTTACAGATGATCCAGATGTCCGAAAAGAACTTATTCCTTCCTTAGATGAAGCATCAGAAGTGTCTGATGAAGAAAAAGCTTTAGATTTTATTGGTAAAAGAGTTGCTGTAGGACAAACTATGGATTATCGCATAAAACGTGCACGAGAAATTTTGAATAGATATCTTCTTCGACACATAGGAACTGATGAAGAAGAACGAATAGGTAAAGCTTATTTCTTAGGGCAAATGGCTCAAAGATTACTTGAATTGGAATTGGATAAAAGAAGTGTAGATGATAAAGACCATTATGCCAATAAACGACTCAAACTTTCAGGAGAATCACTTATCTCTCTCTTTCGAGTTGCTTTTATGAGTTTATGTCGTGATATCAAATACCAACTTGAGAGAACAGCTGTTCGTGGTAGAACACCAAACATCAGAACTGCTGTAAGAGCTGACGTCATAACAGAACGACTTAGACATGCTCTAGCTACTGGAAATTGGGTGGGTGGCAAAGCAGGTGTTAGTCAACTTCTTGATAGAACTAATTACATTTCAACTTTAAGTCATTTGAGAAGAGTAGTAAGTCCACTCAGCAGAAATCAACCTCATTTTGAAGCAAGAGATTTACATCCAACACATTTCGGTAAAATATGTCCAAGTGAGACACCTGAAGGACCAAATTGTGGTCTAGTAAAAAATCTTGCAATGGATGCTTATATTAGCGTTGGTACGGATGAACGAAAAGTTGAGGATTATCTCTATACTCTTGGATTAAATAAATTACAAAAAATGAAATCAACAGATGCTTGTAAAGTCTTTCTGAATGGTAGATTATTAGGATCTCATCCAGACCCAAAGGCATTTGTAAATGATATTAAAAAAGCTAGAAGAAAGAATATGATTAGTTCAGAAGTTAATATCAACTTTTATGAGGATGTTGAAGAAATACAAATCAACTGTGATCATGGTAGAGTAAGACGTCCCATTATTGTTGTTGAAAAAGGTAAAGCTAAATTAGAACAAAAGTATATTGAGAAACTTAATTCTGGTGCTTGGAATTGGTCTGATTTAATTCAAAGAGGTATTCTTGAATATATTGATGCAGAAGAAGAAGAAAGCACATTCATAGCAATGGAACCAGAGGATTTAGAAAAAGAGACTGGTCATTCACATCTAGAAATTGCTCCGAGTTCAATCCTTGGCATTTGTGCCTCACTAATTCCTTTTGCAGAACATAATCAATCACCAAGAAACACATACGAATCTGCGATGGCAAAACAAGCATTAGGTATGTATGCTGCAAATTATCGTTTAAGAGTTGATACTAGAGCTCATATTTTATTTTATCCACAAAAACCACTAGTAAAAACACATGGTATGGATATTATTAATTTTCATAAGCGACCTGCAGGACAAAATATGGTTATTGCATTATTAAGCTATGAAGGTTATAACATGGAAGATGCTATAATTTTCAATAAACATTCAATTGAAAGAGGATTAGCCCGTTCTGCCTTCTTTAGAAGATATGAAGCTGAAGAGAGAAGATATCCTGCTGGACAAGAAGATAAATTTGAACGCATGAATAAAGAAGTACGTGGATTTAGACCACCAGAAGCTTATGTTCATCTCAGTTCTGATGGTATTGTTGAGCCAGAAAGTCAAATTGCTGGTGATGAGGTCATCATTGGTAGAACATCTCCTCCAAGATTTCTTGAAGAATATAGTGAATTCGAAGTTCGAGCACCAATCAGGCATGAAACCAGTATCAGCATGCGGCATAGTGAAGAAGGATTCGTAGATACAGTTATTCTCACTGAAACAAGTGATGGTAATCGCTTAGTGAAAGTAAAAATGAGAGATATGAGAATACCTGAATTAGGTGATAAATTTGCTTCCAGGCATGGACAAAAAGGTGTTATTGGATTACTAGCTCCTCCCGAAGATTTACCTTTCACTGCTGAAGGAATTGTACCAGACATTATTGTAAATTGTCATGCTATACCTTCTCGTATGACCATTGGACAAATTTTAGAAACAATGGCTGCTGTATTAGGTGCTAAAAAAGGCCAAGTAATGGATGCTACTCCTTTTGAGGGAATATCTTCTGATCAATTAGTATCTGAAATGAAGAATTTGGGACTTAATTATTATGGAAAGCAATCTATGTATAATGGAATAACTGGTAAAAAATACGAAGTTGATATCTTTATGGGTATGGCTTATTACCAAAAACTCCATCATTTAGTGAAAGATAAAACCCATGCTCGTTCTAGAGGTCCAGTTCAAATTCTAACTAGACAACCAACCGAAGGTCGTGCAAGAGAAGGTGGTTTACGTTTTGGAGAAATGGAACGGGATTGCCTTGTAGGACATGGTGCAGCATTGTTATTAAAAGAACGATTGTTAGAGGAATCCGACAAAACTACAGTAAATGTCTGTGGAAATTGTGGGGTTATAGCAACTTATGATCGGAATAGAGACAAGTATCTCTGTCCAGTATGCAAAGGAGAGTCCGAAGTTTCACAAGTTGTAATGAGTTATGCATTTAAATTACTGCTACAGGAACTCATTTCACTTGGAATGGCTCCAAGACTCCTATTGAAGGATCAAGCATAAGTGGAGGAATTAGAATGGCATTTAAACTCCCTAAAGCAATAAATAAAATTCAATTTGGTTTATTATCACCAGATGAGATTAGAAAAATGAGTGTCGTAAGAGTAATTACTGCAGACACTTATGATGAAGATGGCACTGCAATTCCCTCTGGACTTATGGATGGTCGATTAGGAACAATTGATCCAGGACAAAGATGTAAGACTTGTGGTAACAGAGTTGGAGAATGCGAGGGCCATTTCGGTCATATTGAACTCGCAAGACCTATTGCTCATGTAGGTTTTAACAAGAAGATTTACAAAATATTAAGAGCTGTCTGTCGAGAATGTAGTCGAATTTTGTTATCTGATGAAGAAATTCATAAATTTAGACAAGAGATGATTAGGTACCAAAAACGATGGGCTCAAAATAGTCCTCATTTAGTTAATGAAATACTCAAAAGAGCTGCAAAAGTAGACGATTGTCCTCACTGTCAAGCTTTACAATCTAAAATTCGTTTGGAAAAACCAACCACTTTTTATGAAGAAATTAGAATAAGTAAGAAAAGTAAAGCAACAGATCGAAAGAAATTATCCCCCTCTGATGTTCGCGATCGTCTTGAGAGGATAACAGATGAAGATTGTCCTTTACTCGGAATTGATTCACATTATGCTAGACCAGAATGGATGATTTTAACAGTTTTACCTGTTCCACCAGTAGCAATGCGTCCAAGTATCACATTGGAGTCAAGTATAAGATCAGAAGATGACCTTACACACAAATTGGTTGACATTATTAGAATTAATCAACGATTGAGGGAAAACATCGAAGCTGGTGCTCCTCAATTAATTGTAGAAGATCTTTGGGAACTTTTGCAATATCACGTTACAACTTATTTCAATAATGAAGTTTCGGGTATACCACCTGCAAGACATAGATCTGGTCGTGCTTTAAGAACTCTTACTCAAAGATTAAAGGGTAAAGAAGGACGTTTTAGAAGTAATCTCTGTGGAAAACGAGTAGACTTTTCCTCACGAACTGTCATTTCTCCTGATCCAAATCTTAGTATAAATGAAGTAGGTGTTCCAAAGGAAATAGCTATGCAATTAACAATTCCTGAAAGAGTTACTGAATGGAATATTGAAGAATTAAAAGAGCTAGTTATGAGAGGACCAGTAAATCACCCTGGAGCTAATTACATTATTAGGCAAGAAGGACTCAGAATTGACTTGCGTTTTGTAAAAGAAAAACGCAATGTAGCTGATTCTCTTGAGCCTGGATTCATTGTTGAAAGACATTTGAAAGATGGTGATATTGTCTTGTTTAACAGACAACCTTCTCTTCATAGAATGTCAATAATGGCACATAAAGTAAGAGTAATGCCTTATAGAACTTTTAGATTGAATCTCTGTGTTTGTCCACCTTATAACGCTGACTTTGATGGGGATGAAATGAATCTTCATGTTCCTCAAAGTGAAGAAGCACAAGCAGAGGCTAGAACCTTAATGCTTGCTCAAGAGCAAATTTCTTCACCTCGTTATGGAGGTCCATTGATTGGTGCAAATTGGGATTATATCTCCGCCTCTTATTTGTTGACAAAATTAGGTACTTTCTTTGATAAAAAAGAAGCAATGCAGTTAGTCATCTCTTCCGGTACAAACACGGATTTACCAGAACCTGCAATCAAAGAACCTGTTGAATTATGGAGTGGTAAACAGATTTTCAGCTTATATATTCCAGAAAAAACTCATTATACTAATACCGCAAAAATATGTCATAAATGCGCAGAATGCTTAGAAGAAAATTGCCAATATGACGCTTATGTTACAGTTAGAAATGGAATACTAAAAACTGGTGTTATTGATAAGAAAGCAATTGGTTCACAACAAGAAGGAAGTTTACTTGGTAGAATCCTTATCGATCAAGGAACAACAAAAGCAAAAGAATTTTTAGATAGTATCACTAAACTTTTCCTACGAGTACTTGCAATAAAAGGATTTACAGTTGGTTTCTGGAACATAGACATTCCTAAAGAAGCAAAAGCACGTATTGATGAAATTCTTGATGAAGCAGAAAAAGAAACTCGAGATACTATTGACGCTTATAGGCAAGGTATTCTTGAAAGATTGCCAGGTAGATCACAAGAAGAAACATTAGAGATGAAGATTATGGAGATTCTCTCAAAAGCTCGATCCACTGCAAGTGATGTTGCTGGTGAATATCTTGGTATGGAAAATGAAGCTGTAATAATGGCAAAGACTGGTGCAAGAGGTAGTATGCTCAACCTTGGTCAAATGGCTGCTTGTTTAGGGCAGCAATCTGTTCGTGGTGAACGAATTAAAAGAGGTTTTAAAGGACGAACTTTACCACACTTCAAACCAGGAGCTCTTGATGCTCCTTCAAGAGGTTTTGTTCGCAATAGTTTTAGACGTGGATTAACCCCAATTGAATTTTTCATGCATGCTTGTGGTGGTCGAGAAGGATTGGTAGATACTGCTGTTCGTACATCTACAAGCGGATATATGCAGAGAAGATTAATTCATGCATTGTTAGATATAAAAGCAGAATATGACGGAACTGTAAGAGGTGCTAGTAGCGAAATCATTCAGTTCAAATACGGTGATGATGGAATAGATCCTGCAAAAACCGAACATGGTAAGTCAGTGAATATTGATGCTGTAATTGATCATGTAATTAATTCTGAGATTGAAACTGAATAATTGTAGGAAGGTAAAGAAACATGTCAATCAGTACACAAAAAAACACTTTCGTGACAGAAGATGTTATTGAAAAAGCTATTAATAAAATGAATAATGACTTATTGCTTCCTCCACACTTAATTAATGATTTAGAAGTAAAACTGAAAAAGAGAGAGTTGACTAAAAAACAACTCACTCAAATTTTAAGTGAAGTTCGTGAATCATTTGAAAAAGCCTTGGTAGAACCCGGAGAAGCTGTAGGTACAATTGCCGCTCAATCTATAGGGGAACCAGGCACACAGATGACTTTGAAAACTTTTCACTTTGCAGGTGTTGCGGAATTTACTGTCACTCAAGGGTTACCTCGTTTAATTGAAATTGTTGATGCTAGAAGAAATCCAAGTACTCCAATGACTGAAGTATATTTAGATGAAGAACATAGTAAAGATGTCGAAAGAGCTAAAGATGTAGCAAGAAAAATTGAACTTACAAGAGTTGAAAACATTGCTTCAAATGTAAGTATTGACTTATCTGAAATGCAGATAATAATCGACATTGACTTAGAATTAATGCATGACAAAGGTTTGGATTTAGATGCAGTTGCAGAAACAATTTCAAAAGGAAGAAAAGTTGAAGTAAAGGTTGAGGGTAATTCTATTTATGTGAATCCCAAATTAGATTCAATTAAAGATTTACAAAAAGCTACAACAAAAATTAGACAGATGCCTATCAAAGGGTTACTAAATATTAAACGAACACAAATTAGCAAAGATTCAGAAAAAGGTGAATTTGTTATCTATACTGAGGGAACAGATTTTGTTAAAACGTTAAGAATTCCAGGTGTTGATCAAACAAGAATATACACAAACCATACCTACGAGATTGCAGAAACACTTGGTATTGAAGCTGCCAGAAATGCGATTATTAAAGAATCAATTGAAGTGTTGAAAGCTCAAGGTTTAGATGTAGACTTACGACACATAACTCTTGTTGCTGATCTTATGACTGCAAATGGTGATGTAAGACAAATTGGTAGACATGGAATAAGCGGAGAAAAAGCTAGCGTTTTAGCAAGAGCTTCATTTGAAATTACTGTTAAGCATCTGTTAGAAGCATGTTTGACAGGAGAAGCAGATGAGTTAAAAGGAATCACAGAAAATGTTATCGTAGGACAAGTAATTCCTTTGGGAACAGGTTCCATTGATTTAATGATGAATCCTATGAAAAAGAAAGATAAAAAAACAAAATCATAAAATAAGTAACGAGTTTTCAATTTAAGGGAATGATTTAAATTCCCTTGAATATGATTTCAATTCATTACTTTGAGAAAACAATTGTTGGAGTAAAGTAAAATGTCATATGATTTGAATAGAGAAATACAAATTATTGCAAGAACTGGTAGAAGAGACTACGGGATAAGCAGAGCTGTAAAAGTAGCCAAGCTTGGTAGAGCTCAACTCTTTATTCTTTCTAATAATACTATTGCTGAGAAGAGAGATCAGATTGAGCATTATGCTAAATTAGCAAATATCCCAATAGTAAATTACAATGGAACTGGTTATGACTTAGGAGCTCTTTGTGGACGAGGTCATGTAGTTTCTGTAATTTCTGTTTATGACCCTGGAGATAGCAAAATCTTGAGGCACTTGAAGAAATGAAGGAATTTCTTTCAGTAATATTTTAGGTCGTGTAAAATCTGTCTTCTAGTATAAAACTCTCTATTGACGAAATGAAAACAATGAATCTTTTTGTCAGTGTAACCAAGATAAGTCCAAAAGATTGTATCATAGATAGAAGACTTGAGAGAGTTATTTTTCTTGTTAGTCGTGGATCTGTTGGAACAGCAATTGGTCGGAGTGGTCTAAATATCAAGAAACTAAAAGAAGCATTAGGTAAAGATGTTGAAATTGTTGAGGATGATGAGAATCCGGAACGTTTCATAAAGAATGCACTAATACCTGCTACTATAGAAAAAGTTACTGTAGTAAAAAGGAAAGAAAAATCCACTTTAGCTTTTGTTACTGTTAAACGTGGTCAACGTGGTTTAGCAATAGGTAAAGATGGAAGAAATATTGAACGTGCTAGAGTTTTAGCAAGAAGACATTTTGATATTGAAAATGTTATCATCAGCGATTAGTGTTTTCAATCATCTTTTTTCTTTTCTTCTAATAATAACGAATACTTTCGGTTTACTCCGTTGTTTTTTCTTTAATATTCAATAGTTCATATTAATTCTTAGTAGAAGAACACACAAACTTTTGGATTGATACCTCGGCAAAAAAAATCATAAAAGTAATCTCCTCGGCAAGAGAAAAAAAGTGTTCTTCTTGGGTGCTCAACGCACACTTTGCTACCATGAATAGGGGCATCAACTCGGCCCCTTTTTCCTATTTTCATTGTAACTTTATATGGAATAATCTCTAATATACTATGAGGCTGTTAATCAGTGAGTAAAATCGATCGCAAAATTATGCCACGAGGTTATCAGAAATTAATTTTGGATTTAATCAAGCTACACACCGATAAGAAAAAAAGTGTTCTTTTGGAATTAGATTGTGGTATGGGAAAACGTGTTGTTACTTATGAGTTATTAACATCAATTTTTCCTGAAAGTCGAATTTTGCTTGTTGTTTTATCATCCTCTTCATTAGTTGAAACTAAAGAATTCTTACAAAATGAGTATGGTGGAGTTGAAGGTTTCAATTGGCTAGGACCAGGAATAAGTGGATCCTATGCACAAAAAATAATGAAAGATTCTCGAGTAATACTAACTACCCCTCAAAAACTAGCAAATATTATTGGAAAATCAAATGATAATCTAGCAGATTCTTTTGATATAATAATTATCAATGAAGTTGATAAGTTAGTTAGAAGAATGGGATCAAAGAGAGTATTAGTGTATCCTTGGCCCACATTATTTGAAGAATTTTCTAATTCCCTAATAATTGGGATGAGTGGTACTTTAAGAGATTCTCATTATGTTTTAGACACTAATCAAATTGAGCTCCGTAAGGAGCTAGATACATTACAAGAATTCATTCCTAGCTCAGAATTAATTTATATGGATTTTCTAGCTGGAACTGATGTCACTGATTTTACAAAAGAAACAAGCGTAGAAGCAGTACCAGTTTATGATGAGGTTATATCTAAAATATCTCGAATCATTGGAGAACAGTTGAGAGAAGCTTATAAGGAAATAAGCTTAGAACTTGAACGTGAAGATCCTGAATATCTTGCTCAAGTTAAGAAAATTGGTCCGCAGGCATTATTACAAGCCCCGGTTTCAGAATCAACTCGAGCAAAAGCACAATCTCTCACATTAATTCGTAAATATCTTTTCTCAATGGTTCCTCAGCAATTAAAGAAATTTATATGGAAAATCCCCGATTTAGATGTTGGTGATTTGCCTGTTACACCACAAAAAGTAACAAAGGTAGTTGAGATAGCAAAATCAACTAATAAAACTGTTGTATTATGTTCTTACATCAATACTGCAAAAACAATAGCTTCATTTCTCACTCGATCTAAGATTAATTCTTTTATTGTAACTGGTCAAGTTTTTGATAAAAATGCTGTTTTACAAGATTTTCGAAATTATGAAGGAAAAGCGGTTCTATTAATGTCTCCAGTTGGTGAACGAGATATCGATTTACCAGAAGCTGATAAATTAATTATCTTTGATTGTGTCCGAACAATTAAAACCGTTTACCAGCAATTAAAACGAATAAGAGGTGGACATGGTATTTTTCTTTATTATGAAGATTCTTATGAAGCAAAAAAAGTACATTCAATAATTGATAATCTCATAGAACGTTATCCTTGGAGCACTAAACAAATCTCAAATATCACTCCTATTAATTGAAAATAAAGAAAAAAAGATAGAAAAAATAGCTTTTAAGTCTCAATTTGATTTGGAATATCTGCCATTAATTCAAGTTGTAATTGTAGTAATTTAGTCCATGACTTGGCATTTTGTACTGCACCTGCTTCAATGAATCCTTCAACTTGTAGGTACAATTGATCAAAAATTTCAAATAATTTTACAATTATTTTCGATTCTGTTTCACTAGCAATTGCAGTCAATTTTTCTTTTGTTTTTTGTAGGTTTTCTTTAACAACTCTTAATTCTACTTTTAATTGATCTTGTTCCTTAGGACTTATAGTAGTAAAAGCAATTGGACTTATAGAAATTGTTTGACGTAGGTTCTTTGCATCTGAAAAACTTAATCGAGCAGAAAGGTTAACTTTCTGTGTTTCCTCAACAACATTCTCAGATTTCACAATACATCTAAGTGCTAATGCTGCAGCTGAATTTGGAAAAATCTCTTGAACTTTTAATTTACTAAATTCACGAACAAGGGTAACCTCTTTCTTTGGAACCAGTTCAAGTTCAACATTATATGCTGCTTCCTCTCCAGAATTCGTTACAAGAATTTCTATATCAAATGCATTGTCTATTGTTACTTCTCCTTCCATTTTAATCTCATAATTTATTACAGGGAATTTTTGAGTAGCACTAATGAAGCTCTCTATAGCTAAAACTGTTCGCTCAACATAGGTTGTGAATTCTGACAATCCGCTATTAGTTAAAGCTGGAATCAAACTGCTGTAAATCATTGTCTTTACATTATTCAATAAACGAATATCCAATTGATCTTTGGCAATCTTTAATTGTATTGGCAAATCAATTAAAGCATTAGCGGTGGAATCATGTCGCAAAGCATCAATTCTTGTTCTAACTTGATCGATAACTTGTTGAGCATGATCTTCTTGAGAAACAAGAACAAATAAGATAGCTGCAGTGGTGTAACAAACTCCCGCACCCACTGGTTGCTTCCAAACGATATATTCATCTCCAGCAAAAACTAGATCCTTTGCTGCTAATGAAATTGCTTGAGCAGCTTCTGAATCAATTCCTAAATTACTAAAAATATCTGCTGCATGAACTAGAGATTTAGCAGAATTCTTATGAGTACGTCCTTCTCGTTGGGTTGTAGCCCACTCTAGAAATAATTTTGCTGCATCAATCCAAGCTTGTTTAGCTTTTTGTTGGTCACCTATTTCTTCAAAATGTTGTGCAACTTGCTCAGCTTTAGCTACTGCTATTGTGTAATCTTTTTCGTTAACTGCTGCGCGAAGTTCTTCTCGAAGCATTCTTTCATTTTCTTCGGACAATTAAATGCCACCTCAAACTAGAATATAGCTAGAACAACCATTCTACAATATTTGAGAATTTGTTCATTTTAGTACTATAAGTCAGCATCCCTTTTTATCTGTTTTCAAGTAGGAAAATCTGAGAAAAATAAAAAAATAGAGGAACATTGAAGGATTTAATCGAATGAATTATCGCAAGTAAGAAGCAATTTCATTTGCTATTTCTTCTCGTAATCTAGCAACATCACGAATTTCTAATTCTTCTGCTTGTTTTATTGTTTCTTTTAGTTGAACAACGCCTCCCACAGTAGAAATTGAATCAAATGATATTTGAAATTCTACATCTAGCCCCTTTATGATAATATTTACTCTAGTTGGCGGGAAGGTTAATTTAACATTTCTAACAACACCTATTTTCCTAGCTGAAGCGTCAATAACTTCTTTTCCAATTATTTGACCTGGTATGCTAAGCTCGTAGAGCTCCGCCATTACATTTGTTGAATCAGGGGTTTTATCATTCTTTTTAGGCATATTAAATCCACCAATTATTTTTTCGATTAAAACTTCATCCTATTTTAGTTATTCACATAAAGAGAATTTTAAAACTTGTTTAAAAATTATTTTGTTATTCAGATGACACCATTTTAAAAAGGAAAAGATAAAATGAAAGCTATTACTGAAATTCTTCTGCTTTCATTTTCGAGAATACTTTTTGATTTGCTAATTCATAAAAGAATTTGTAGTATTTTGGATTGGTTGTAATAAAACCAATATTCTTTTCTACATGGTATTTAGGAGCAAAAAGTAACTCTTCATTATCTCGTATAGCAATCCAATAATCCATGCCTTTATAGTTAACAGTAGTAACATTACCTCTTTTCATAAGAGAATCGAGTAATCCTACATCCTCTTCTTCAATTTTTGATACGATTTGATAATTCGTAACTTGAGGCATTTTCTCTATATCATAGAGAAACTCTGTAACAACTTTTGGAGTGACAAGAATCATTTCATTTTGTGCACGTAACAACATATCTTTCATTATACGCATGATGCTATTATCGCCATAAACAAGACTAATTTCCAGTTCTTCCATAGGCATTACTTTATCGGACATATTTACAATGCCATCAAAAGTTTTGCCAGTATTATCAAGAAGATAGATGGTATTTGCTAAAGTATTTTCTAATTTTGTTCCTGCTTCAGTCATTATAAAAGTAGATGTATCAATTTTCTCAGTATTCTCATTCAATATACCTTTAATCAGGTTCTGTAGAATATCTTCCACATCAATACGAGACATGGAAAGAATATCTTTAATTTCAATTTTACCAAGATCAATTTTTTCCTCTATTTTTGGCATCCTGTCTGCAATTGAGGCTCTAAAGAGTTCATCTTGTCTAAAAGCTTCTTTCTTGAGATTTTCTTTAAAAATTGTTATATCTTGAGCAATGTCTCCTTTCATTTTTTCAAGCTCTTTGAATGGATCTGTAATCTTTTGATTGATAAACCTTGCAGATTCATCACGACTTTCTTCAAGATGATCAGTAACAATTTCTAAAACATCCGGAACAGTAGATTCAACACAGTGACTTACATGACGAACATATTTAGTTGCTTCTTCTGAGTGTTCCTCAAGAAGATTCTCGAGAGTAGTCTTAACTTCGCTCTGTAAAAAGTCAAATTGCCTGAATAATGGTCCAAGCGAATTATTGATCATTTGAGCAGTTTCGGTATTGATATCCCCTGGTTTCTCTCGAGCTAAAATAATGACATTTCTGATTAAATCACTGATTATTTGAGCAGCAGTTTCTCTAGCAGTAATGTCTTTTTCATCTAAATTAGCACCATAGCTTGTAGAAGTAGTGAAATTCTGTTTTACAATATTATCTCTCATTTCAGTGGTTGCTTGTTCAATATCCCTTTTTAATTTCTCAAGTCTTTCTGCAACTAATATTTTGTGATGAATAGTTGCTTTTTCAAGTTTATCTCGAATTTCTCTCGAATCAATAACTAGGGAATCCGCGTAACCTGATATTAGACCAACAAAATTATCTTTACTTTTTGTTAAATCCTCTTCAAAAGCTGGGATAGTTTGTTCGATGCTTTCAGAAGGCCAAGTACTCATTGTAGTAGCTAAGTGTTGTAATTGTAGGAAATTATTGTCAATCATTTGATTCAAATTTGCTTCAAGACGATCAAGTTTTTTAGATATTTCATTTAATTTTGTGGTCTTTTCTCTTTCACAGAAATCAGATAAATAAGGTACAACTGTTTTTATTTTTGCATTGAATTCTTCCACTTGTATTTGGAAATTATCTTTAATTTTAATTAATCCAAGTTTCATTTCAGAGGTTAATTGAGTATAATCTTTTAGAAATGGTTCCATAGCAATATATCTAGGGACTTTTCCAGGGATTTTTTTAACATAACCAATTTCCTCTAGTTGTTTCATTTGGATATAAATCTCAGGGAGCTCCATCTTAATAGCTAAATTAATTTCACCAATGGTAGCGTTACCCAAACCTAAAACAGTTGAATAAACTAAAATTTCAGATTCACTTAAACCTCTAGCTCGTAGATAATCTGAACTTACTTCCTTCATTGACATATTTTATACTCCTCAATAGGAAATAGAACAAGTATATCAAAATTATTTCGGTATGACAATTTAAATAAAAAAGATAAAAATAGGGAAGGAAGAAGCCGGATTTATACTGGCTTCTTCAAATTTTGAGGGGAGATAAATTGAGAACTAATGTTTTTTACCATTGGCTCTAAAATAGATAAGCACTGCAACACCTGTGACAGCTAAGAGACCAACACCAATATAGATGAATTTCAAACCAAGTCCACCAAGCTCTTCTATAACAATAGACAAGCTGTCGGAATATGATCCCCAACTATTGGTTGAAACATCTCCTCCAGTTGTAGGTGGTTCTGTGTTGAATTCTAGAGATTCTCCAGGTAATGTACTAATCACATTATTTGCTTTCAAGCTAGATGGTATTACTTCTTCTCCAGATTCCTCACTTGGGGGTCTGGTTTCTGTCATATTGAATTCACTTCTATATCGAACTTCGGTAGGGGGAATAAACACTTCACCTGACCCAGTTACTTCAAGAACAACTTCAATAATCATTGTATCATTAACACTTAAAGGAATACCAAAAGCTCCTTGTTGATTGATATCTTGGGCAATATATCCAATAGCCATTCCATATTCAGGCGTGCGGTCTAATACTGCTTCAAAATCAGTGATTTGTACTCCTTCAACAGTAATATTGATATCATTTTGATCAGAAGAAGGAACTAACTGGTCTTGTGGAAATCTTTGGATATAAATTATATTTGTATCCTCATCACCAATATTGGTAATAGTTGTTCGTAATGTAATCTCATCGCCAATTGTAGTTTCGTTAGTCAAACCAATAATTTCAGTGATAATATCAACTTCAGGTGTTGGATAAATAGGTCTTGTTGTACCTTCCTTATTAGCAGGAGGGAGAACTAATCCGAAATCCATAGAGCTAATAACTCGCTTATGAATAGTAGTATTAAATATTGGATTTGCATAAGCAATAGCTTCAAGAAGCGCTGGTGTATTTTTTCTAATGATATCTGGTAGATTATTTGGATCATCTCTTGGATCTTCTTCTGGTTCATCACTTGTATAACCAAAAATCGCGAAAACCGGATGCAATCCAACGTTTGTTGTAGCTGGAACAGTAAATTGTCTGGTAATGATTTGACCTGGTTCAATTAAATCTATAGTACCATTAGAACCACGTATTTCTTGAACATATCCAAGTTTTAAATCATCAGTTACAAATGCGTGATAGAATTGATAATCTATTTCTGTTGCATTAGCATTACCAACATTCTCTAATTCCAGAGTGAAAGTAGTATCCTCACCAAATCTATAAACATCTTTGTCTAAACTCACTTTACCTACCAATACTGCTTCATCATCGTATACCTGTATTACTAGTCCATTTGTAATTCCCATGAATTCTTTTCCATCTTCATCATAATATACAAATGCTGATCCAATAACGTCTTGTGGGAACAAATTTGTAATAGTTATTTGATCTTCAGGGATATGTAAAGTTGAACCAAAAAGTCTGAATAAATGAGTAATATATACTTCCCAATCGATTGTAGTATTAATATATAATTGAAAATGTCCAGTACTAATTTCTTTTCCATCATATAAATTAAAAGTACCAGATGGCAAGTTTCTTACTGCAAAACTTTTTGTTATATTTTGTCCCGGTGCTAGAGAAGTGATATTTGTTTCTAAACTGAATAATTCTCCATCTTCTGTAAGATTATTTTCAGTAAAGTCACCATAATCCAATTCTAAGAATGTTTCATTAACATAGGCAAATTCAAGTAAAGTAGCAATATTGGCTCCTGGATGTATTTCACCATCACCTAACCAAGTATCATCTGTTAGGTTTCTAAACCATCCTTCTATTGAAATTACTTCAAGTCCAAATAACTCAACGGAAGAAACTAATCCTGTATCACCATCATACCACATAATTTTGCTAGCATTATATTCTAATTCTGGGTTTTGAACTGGTAAAACTGTTCCATTTAAATCTGCTCGTTTGAATTCTCCATAAGCTAGGGACAAATCATAAGCTGTTTCATCACCAACGTTTTCAAAAGTGAATTTATATTCAATGTCTTGTCCACCATTGAATGGTAAACTGGAATTTAGAGTCATTTCACCAATAACTTGAGGAAAGTGCCTTAGATTTGTTAGATTTAAATCAAATGAAACATAAATATCACTATATGTTCTATCTACTCCAAAAATAGGAATATCAAATTTGACTACCCATTCAAAGATTCCTTTAAGATGGGCATACATATTGTCTGTAGGAGGATCGATTTCTAAAACATCTACAATATACGGTAATTTCATAGTTATAACACTTGCAAAAGAATCATCAGCTCCATGGATTTGTGTAAGATCGGGCATAATATTTGTTAAATTCATATCAATTATTGTCCCATCTTTTACTAATCCATTTGGATTAATCCATGCAACATCTAAAACAGGTATCCAGTCAATTGTACCACTAATATCTTGCATACGTCCATGTACTATACCTATTGCCATTGCTTTGATTGGTGCTTCTGCTAATAAAGTTGTAGTAATCCCTTCACCAAATCCCTCATCTGAAACATAACCTTCAAAGGTTTCAGTAAAATCATCAAATGTATCAACAGCTACACTTCCTTGATAGACGAGTACTGTTTTTTGTTCTAAATTATTCCAATCAGCAACAACCAAAGCTAAGTTAAATCCATAAGCTGTTTCAATCATCTCTTTAATTGCTGTGCCATCATCTACAGCATCACTTAGAGCCTGGCCTCTGAATATTAATACCAAAGTAGCTCCATCAGCTACATCCCAAAATCGTCTTTGAGAATAATGACGCCAAAGTCTTTGATTAGAAACAATTAAACTTAAACCTTGTAGATTTGTATACGTTTTCACATTGAATGGCAAATCTACAGATCCACCCACAAATCCTGCATTCACTCCTACTGAAGTGTCTTTTAATGGATAGATCTCAATTCCTTCTATATAGTTATCTGCATCATAGATCTCATTTGTAATTAATACTGCATCTTCAAGTGTTGTAGCCTTTAATTGTGCTGTTGAGATACTATTAGACAACATTGAGATTGCGATAATCATTGTAACTATTCCCAAGATTATCCTGTTTCTTTTCATTTTTATCATTCAACTCTTTTTTTTTGTTTGTCAATTCACAAATAAGTATGTTTAATTAGATAATCATTTTACTATTTAAGCATTTATTTAAAGAAAAGTTGAACTAATAGTTCAAGAAAATTTGAACTAGAAAAAAGATTAAAAATTCAGTTTAATTGTAAAACTTTAGTTAGTATTTAAGAAGTAACTCAATAGTTTTATGCTATTTATTAGTATTAGTGATAGAAAATGATAGATAAAGTTCAACATATCCTTGAAAAAGTAGATTTTAAAAAGGGGGATTTTGCAGATATACGAGTACAAAAAGGATATGGAACATCGATCACAATACAAAATGGTAGACCAGAACAGATTAATTTTGATAAAGACATGGGAGTCGGAATTCGAGCTTTAATAAATGGTGGATGGGGTTTTGTATCAATGGTTGGATTTGATGTTATAGAAATAGAAAAAGCTCTAAAAAAAGCAATCAAGATTGCAGAAACAACTGCAAAGAAAATAGAAAACAAAGGTGTTATGCCAGAGGAATATTCAGTACAAGGAACATATGAAGTTAAATTTAAAATTGATCCAAGAAATATCGCAATTGAAGATAAATATACATTAGTTGAGGAATTTGAAAAAACAACCCGAACTTATTCTGATAAAATAGTTTCAACAAATGCTTCTTTGAAAAACTGGTTTCAAAAAGAATTAATTGTTAATACTCTAGGAACCAAAGTCATAAATGAATATGGTAATCTCAACATTCTTTGTATGGCAACCTCTCGAGAAGGAGACATAATGCAAAATGTCTACACATCTGAAGGGACAACAAATGGTTGGGAGGAAATGGAGAAATATGATGTTGTTAATAAAGGTGTAGAATTGGGAGAACGAGCTGTTAAATTGTTAAAAGCTCAAAAACCACCTAGTGGAAAAATGGATATTGTTATGGATCCTTCTCTCGTTGGTGTTTATGTTCATGAATCATTTGGGCATGCTGAAGAAGCTGACAGTATATTGGCAAAAGATTCCATTTTAGAAGGTTTAATGGGTTCTCAATTAGGTTCAAATTTAATCAATATTTATGATGACCCAACTATTCCTGGTTTAAGAGGTAGTTATTGTTATGATTCCGAAGGAACTAAAACAATTAAAAGACAATTAGTAAAAGAAGGGACTCAAGTTGGATATCTTCACTCTTTAGAAACAGCAACAAAAATGGGTGAAGAACCAAATGGTGCTGCGAGAGCAATGAATTTTAATCATCGACCTGTGGTAAGAATGGGGAATACATACATAGATAGTGGTGATTTAACTTTTGAAGAGCTCCTTGAATTAGTTAATAATGGAGTTTATTTGGAAAATTCATATGGGGGATATGTCGATACTGCTAAAGGAGAATTTTATTTTTCAGCTCAAGGTGGATATTTAATTAGAAATGGGAAATTAGCAGAACCAATACAAAATGTTAGTATGAGTGGATTGTGCCTAGAAGTACTCGAAAGGACCGTTGGAGTAGGAAAAAATCTACAGTTTGCTTTCCCTGGAAGCTGTGGAAAAAGTGCGCAATGGGTTCCTGTTCACGCAGGAGGTCCAGCACTTGCTGTTCGTCAAATAGTTGTTGGAGGACAATAGAATATGTCAGAGCTATTTCATAAAGCAATTAGACTAGGCTTAAAAAAAGGAGCTGACCAACTCGAGATATTTGCTCTTGAAGGTTATACAGATGTAGTACAGTTCGAGAAAAATGCTATTTTTGCTTCTGAAAGTAAAACAATTACTGGGATTGGCATTAGGGCATATTCAAACAAAGGTTTAGGAATTGCTACTTCTTCAATGATGGATAAAGAATCTGTAAAAGAAATAGTAGAAATGGCAGTAAAATTGAGTAAATTATCACCTTCTGATGATTTATTTGAATCCTTACCTGGACCATTTACTAAATACCCAAAAGTAGAAGGATTAAATGACAAAGGTATTTGTGAGCTACCTGCTGAAAGTTTAACAGAAATGACTATAGAAGCTATTGATAATGCACTTGAAAAACAAAAAGTCATTGTTAGTGGAAATTTCAAAAGAGTTGCTGTTACTGAAACTATTTATAATAGTCTGGGAGTAGAAGTGTCTCAAAATCTTAGCTCACTAACAGGGGTACTATTTGCAAAAGCTGAGGTAAATAGCGATATCGCTACCTCTTGGGATTATCAAAAAGTAAGAAAAAAAGAAGAATTTGATCCAGCAAGAATTGGTAGAGTTGCTGCAAAAAACGCTGTTTCGTTATTAGGTTCTAAAAAAGTGAAATCTCAGGAAATTCCTGTTATTCTTGATAACAGAAGTACTTTAGATACTATTTCTTCTATTGTTGCTGCAGGATTAGATGCTTATGAAGTAATTCTTGGCACAGCATTTTTTAAAGATAGATTGGGTGAACAAGTAACTATTGATAAAATAACAGTGAAAGATAATCCATTATACCCAAGAGGAGTAGGTTCCGCTAGGTTTGATGACGAAGGAGTACCACATAAGGAATTAGTTCTAATTGAAAAAGGAATAGCCAAAGCATATTTCTCCAATTCCTATTGTGCAAATGTATTAGGCATGGAAAATACTGCACATGCACAGAAAAATAGTCTTGGAAGTAAACCTCATCCTGATTTAACACAAATCCAAATTGAACCTGGAGATTCTTCAGTTGATGAAATGATCTCTGAAACTAAAAAAGGGATTTATTTGAAGGATAGTGCATTAGAACCATCTGCTGGTTCACCTAATATTTCAGTTCTAATTGATCAAGGTTTTTTGATTAAAGATGGAGAAATATCTCATCCATTAAAGGAAACAATGGTTGGAACAAATATTTTTGAGCTGTTAAATAATATCATTGCAGTTTCTAAAGAATTAATTAATGAATCTGGTTCCATTTCTCCAGCAATTAAAATAGAAAAAGCGACTATAGCTGGTGGGAAATAAGTTTCTATTATTGGAAACATTTTTCTTACTTCAGTGTCAACATTTCTTAATGATTAGAAAATAGTATCAATAAGTTGTAGGTAAGATTTCAATGTCAGAAGATAGTGGTTTTAGAATTTTAGGTCCAATAATGACAGGTCCATCTAGTTCACACACCGCAGGTGCAGTTCGAATTGGTAGAACAGCTCGTTTATTATTTGGAAAACAACCTGAGAAAGTTATAGTTTATTTTCATGGTTCTTTTGCTGAGACTTGGAAAGGACATGGCAGCGATAAAGCTGTGATTGGTGGTTTACTAGGTTTCAAGACTTTTGATGAAAGAATTAAAAATGCTGACACTTTTGCTCAAGAAGCAGGAATGGATGTTCAATTTAAAAGAATTAATTTGGGACCAAATTATCACCCAAATAGCATAAAAATTGTTGTTCTTGACGATATCAATCCAATAGAGATTGTTGCAGAATCAGTGGGAGGAGGAGATATTGTTATACGTGAGGTTTTAGGTCATAAAATGGAAATAACTGGTAATTCAGTTACATTAATACTAAAACATCAAGATTTAGTTGGAACTCTTTCAAAGATAACAGGAGCAATTTCTGAATTTGAATTAAATATTATCTCTCTAAGAAGTAAAGATATCCCTAAGAAAAAAGAAGCATTAACAACAATTGAAATAGCCCAAAATGCTCCTGAAGAATTGAGTGAGAGATTAAATAAAATAAAAGGAATGCAAATGGTACGTATTTTACCTAAATTGACTGAAGGCGAAGAGATGTTCTAAACATCCTTATTTTTTTTCTTTATTCGTAACAGTGTTATTTTTCAAATTAGACTAATTTATTTTGTAAATTGAATTTTTAGGATTATTACATTTATATATATATATATTTAGCTATTATTTATTTAGATAAAATTTTTTAACTCGTGATTGAATGAAACTTGAAGAATTAATTTCCAAAATTGTATTAGATAGAGATTCAAAAGAATTGGGATTAATTGAAAGAATTGAAAAAATGCCTCATTTATTAACAAAAAAATTAGTACCATATCTTATTATTAGAGTTAAGATTAGCTGGAGGAAAAAAATCAATATACCAATTGATATTACTCAAATTTCAAAAGTGGAAAATAATAAAGTTTGGTTAAAAATTACAAAAGAGACATTTACACAAGAAGTGGAAAGACAAATAATAATTTCTCAGCAAAGAGATCAATATAGAAGTTTTGTTGATCCTAATTCCAAATGGTTTGCTACTTCAAATATTGATCGAAGACCTAAAAGAAAAGAGTAGACAAATAACAGTCATTTAACGTATAATTTTTTCTACTCTCAATTTTCAAAGGTAGTAAGTGATTAATAGATTTTAATCCCCATAAAATGCAAACATGATAGATTTATTTTTTTATTGTAAAGTAAGGTTATCATTAATGTGAATCGAAATGAAAATTCAGTGAAAATTAGGATGATTCATCCATTTCGATGTTTTAGCTGGAACTTAAAAAAATTAAGTAAAATTTTAGGAAGCGTTAAAAAGAAAACAATTTATTGATAAATATTAAATTAAAACATGAGATGTTCCTATGACTGTTGATAGTGTAGAACCATTTTTAACAAAAGCTCTTACTGAAGGAAAATCTTTAGGAGAAATAATGATTGAACATGAAATGGAAGTACAAGAAACTGGAAGAAAAGAAGTAACTGATGCAATGCAAAAAATTTGGAATGTAATGGTTAATTCAATTGAAAAAGGCATTCAAATTATTTCGAGATCTCCAAGTGGAATGAGTGGTGGGGATGCTTATAAGCTTATTACAAAACGAAAAAATAAATCTTTGACTGGTTCAACGATTATTAATGTTGTCTCGAGAGCTCTAGGTGTATCTGAGTTTAATTCCTCAATGGGAACAATAGTAGCTGCTCCTACCGCAGGTTCAGCTGGTGTAGTTCCTGCAGTAGTATATACAGCTGCTGAAAAATGCAAGGCAACAAATGAACAAATCATCAAAGGTTTATTTGCATCTACATTAATAGGATTAGTCTGTGATGCTAAAGCTTCTACTAGTGGTTCTGAACATGGGTGTCAAGCTGAAATTGGTGTCGCTACTGCAATGGCTGCTGCTGCAGCAGTTGAGATTGCAGGTGGCACCTGTAAACAAGCAGTGAATGCTGCTGCTATTGCATTAAAGAACACACTTGGATTAGCTTGTGATCCTGTCGCAGGTTTAGTGGAAGTTCCTTGTATTAAAAGAAATGGTGTTATGTCTGCAAGTGCATTAGTTGCTGCAGATATGGCGTTAGCAGATATCGAGAGTGTCATTCCATTTGATGATGTAGTAACTGCTATGAATGAAATTGGGAGGATGATGCCCTGTGAAATTAAGGAAACATCTGAAGGTGGTTTAGCAAATACAAAAACAGCTCGAGGTTATAAGAACTGGTTGAGAAGTAGTGGTACACGTCAATTGGAAGATACGCCAGAGTAGAAAAGATAGCTAAGAGAAAGGAATTATTCCTTCTCTCTTAAAAGAGAGTTAATTGTCTCCATTATTTTACTTAATTCATAATAATTTCTTTTGTGAATTTTGTTCATAATATTTGCATAAAAATCTCGTGCTTTACTGTCACCATATTCAATTTTCTTAAGATATTGGCATATCTCAAATAAAATATCAAGAAATTCTTTGGAAACATCTCTTATTTCCCTAGTATATTGATCTAGAAACTTACTAAGTTTTACTAAATTGATAGTTTTTCCTTCTTCCTGACTTATAACTTCATTGAACTTTTGTAATAAGTCCTTTAATGTTTTCTTTTCAGTCATTACTTTCAGATTAAATCCTTTGATTCCAGAATGAATTAATTCGATTGTTTTTTCATTTTCATATTTTTTTATCTCAAATGTTTCAAACACTTTTTGAGCTTGTTCTTTGAGATTACTTGATATTTTAATGTTTTTTAAGCTCTCTTCAAATTTAGTTTTATAAATCTCTACTTGCTCACTTTGCAATTCTGGTTCAAGATTGATAAGCATTAAGGCAATATATTTACTAATACATTCTTCTATCCTATTTTGCCAATAAAGAATATCATTTGATGAGCTGGCTTTGTATTCAATCTCAATATGTTTCAATCCTATTTCTAAAAGTGCATCAAAACAAGCATCATAAATTTGTATTTCTTTTAGCTTAATCCCTTGAGAAATTCCAACTCTCAAGATATTCCATAAAATTCTATTAAATGCCTTTTCTTGATTTAACCTATCTACAACAATTTCTGGTTGAATGGCTGTTTTTAATTCAGGATTCATTTCCAAAGTCTGAAAAATTGCTTTAATTAGAAAATCTTGAGGAGTTTTACCTGCCAATTCAATACCTCTAACTAAACCAAGTGTTTGATAAAGAGGTATTTTTTCAGTAAAATCTGTTTTAATCAGAATATCAAATTCAAAATTTTGTAATGCCCTTTTAATTTCCTTTGAAGCAAGATGCTCAACAATAATTTTAATTGCTCCAGAAAAAAGATCATTTAGAGTTTCAGTAGCACCTAAAATGAATATTTCAGCTTCGTTTGTGATATATGCAGTGGTCTTTTTTAGCAATCTCCCAGAAGAACTAATATTTTTTACAAGAGTAGGATCAAAAGCTACTGAATCAGAATTAGGTAATTCCAGTCGTGCAAGTTTTGAAGAATATATTTTTTTAATAGTACCAATTTCTGCGTTTTTTTGATCAAGTATTACTGTTCCACTATCGACTTTTTCATAACTCATTATTTTACCTCATTTATTATCTTTCTTCATTAGAGATTGTTTGGGGAGCTTACAAATATTTTAAATTAAACAATATTTTATAGATTAGAAATCGACTCTTAAGAATCCTAAAAAATCTTTGCTTAAATTCTATTGTATAGATTTGATTTTAAAATTTATCCTTTTAATGGAATTCCTATATTAATTTCGATAGTTTTTTCATGTTTTTCTTTTAATCCTTTTAATTCAGTAAGTTTTTTAATCGCAGAATTTTTTGCATTATTTAATATACTAATATATTTTTGTTGATTATCATTTAATTCTGAAGGAGTAAGCAGCTCTAGAGCTAAAGATATTGATTGAATGTCATTAGCAAAATCATGTCTAACCATTTTTATGATTCTATTTAGCTCATCTACTTGCTTTTGATAATAAGTATGCAAAATATACATTCCCAAAAAATCAGAAATTAATTTTGCTGTAACCTCAAGAGTTCTTATTTCAGATATTCCAAATTCATGTTTATTGAGATATCCTACACCTATTGTTCCAAGTAATCGTTTATTGAAAATAATTGGAAGAATGGCTATTGATCTTAATTTTTTAAATTCAATGAAAATCGTTGATAATTCTTTCTCTTCTTTCCATGCTGTAAAGAAAATTGGTTTCTGTTGTTTCTCAAATTTCTCAGCCAATAACCTAAAATCGACTTTATCAATTAATTCTTTTTCTGGAAAGATATCAATCCCAAAATTCCCTCTCAATTGCAGCTTACCTTTTTCATTAAATAAATGGATAGTAGCTAAATTGTAATATAAGCAATTTTTTATGATTAAAATAATTTCTTCACATGATTTTTGAATTGAATTACCGTAATTTAGCGATTCGGTAAGTCTATTTAAAAAATGAAAATAACTTTTAGTGTCTGTTAATTCTTTCGTCACTTTCAACCCACACATTTTTTTATTTTTAAATCAGAGCTACTTTTTTACGAATAATGCTATTTCCTTCCTATTGAATAATATAATTTTCTATACTTATTTTACTGTTTGAAATTAGTTAATTTATTTCTCTCATCAATTATCTTAGGTCGTATAAAAATAAACATCAAAATAAAACAAACAATGTAAATTCCCATAGCAGCAAATCCGCAATAAATATACTCTCCTGTAAAATCATAAATTAGTTTTCCAAGCAAAGCAACAGTTGCTGCTTGACTAATTTGTCCAAAAGTGTTGTTAATTGCAAGAGTTGTACCCTTGGAGTGCTCTGAAACTTCAGTTACAAAAGTATTGTAGCTTCCCATCGATATTCCTCCAAAGAAATTTAATAAAATTATGTTAAAAATTGCAACTGAAAGTATTGGGGAGATTAAAGGAAATATCCCAATCCATATTGTTGTTAAGCCTGTTCCAATTAGAATAACCTTTCTTTTGCCAATTTTCCCTGCTATCCAACTAAACAATGTATTACTAACTAAAGCTGCTACTCCTGCCCCCATGAAAATTAGACCTATTTTTGTGGTGTTTATATTAAATTTCTTTACCAACCAGGTAGATAGTAAAGTTGTCATTGCAAATAATCCCCCTCTTTGAAATAATGTTATGAAAAATGTTCCAATTGCATACTTATTCGATAGGACTATTCCCATCCTTTGGAAATATGATTTTTCATCATGAATTGAATCGTCTATTTCCAAAGTTTTTTTTAAATCCTGAGCTTTATTCTTTTCAAATTCTTGAATTTTCTCTTCATCAATTTCTGAAACAGATTTTGATTTTCTCTTCTTTAAACAAGGAATAGCGAATATAACCACAATAAAGACGAAGAAGCTAAATAGGCCCATTATTCTTATACCCCATCTCCAATCTAATAGATCAGCTATATAGGAGTTAATTGGAACAGCGACGATACTCCCTACATAGAAAGACGACATAATCACTCCGATTGCTGAAGTTCTCCTCTCTTTTGGGAAGTAATCACCAGCAAAAGCAATATTTGCTGGACCAAAAAATGCTGCACCAATTCCTGCTAAAGTTTGGGAAGATGCCATCATCCAAAATTCAGTTGTGAAAGTCGATATAGTAACAGCACTTGCAAAAATAAACATCCCAGAAAAAATCATTACTTTAAAACCTAACTTATCAGCTAAAGGCCCTATTATTAAAGAGACAACTGCTGCAGATAAGTTATAAATCGTGAAGAGAGTAGCTATGGTTCCTTCTGAGACATTAAAAGAATAGCTCATATCAGGAACAAATACCTGAAAGATTGTTACTGTAGATCGCATAGTAAACATAACTAAAAAAAGTGCAGCAATTACTAAATAAAATTGTAAAAAGTTCTTCCAAGAGATTCCCTTTTGATCTATTATTCTCTCTATTGGAGTAACTTTTTCTTCACTCATATAGCATTCCTACTTCAAATATTCGGGTTTGTTCTTAAGTTTACTTATTTAAAAAAATTAATTATTCTGGAGGAAAAGGATGAAGAAAATATTGAATTTCTAAAGTTATACCATTTGGATCCTTTGCGAAGAAATTATAAATTTTAAATTTTTCATTTTCCTTTGGTGGTTCTTTCATAGGGACATTCTTTTCTTTTAGGTATTCATACATTTCATTTACTTCTTCTTTTGAAGAACAAACAAAAGTTAAGCAAATTGATTCTTTCTCTTTATCTAAAAAATCATGTGTGCAAAATCCTATATATGATTCCTTAGTAATCTTGAAAATTCTGCATAATCCTTGATCTAAAACTAGAGGACACTTCATAATATTTTGGTAAAATTCAGTTGTTTTATCCAGATTATCTGTTCTTATAAAAGTGATAAAAGAGTTAAAATTTCTCATTCTATTTCACCATTATTATAATTTAAAAAGTGGAAACTTATCCTACTCTTCTTGTTTTGTAGTAAACAATCCCTTAAAGGGTGCCCATTTGATGTATGGATTTGCTAGAATTGCCAAGAAAATCAACAATGAAAATCTTACTGCAATGAAAATGTAAAAGAGGATATCATTTAACCAGAGAAACGTATTCAATCCTACAAATAAAATCACCACAATTGCTAAAATAATCATTGAAATTGACCAAGCTATTTCTCTTTTTTTACCAGATTCTAATTTCACCCATTTAATAATTGCAAAAATTGCCATTCCACCAAAAATAAAAGGACAGAAAGCAAAAGAAATAATGTGAGTTTGTTGTGTAATTTCTGCCAAAACTAATATTAATGCCATTATTTGTTGAAACATATTTAGTGTTTCCTCTCCTTGATTTTAGCTGTATTAATATTACTAATCTTAATTAACTTTTAGCAAAAAAACAAATAGAAAGAAAGAAGATATTTATTATGGAATCAAATAACAAACAAATAAAATTACCATCTTTGCAAACTAAGAAAGAAACAAAGAATAATTACAATAAAATGAGTAAATGGTATGACCTTTTTGCTGGATTTGAAAGAAAATATCGTGAAATTGGATTAAAACTTCTCAATCCTGAACCCAGTAATAATATATTGGAAATTGGTTTTGGCACTGGTCGTTCAATAGCTAAACTTGTTGAGACCACTGCACCTAATGGACAAATTTTTGGTATTGACCTTTCGGATGGAATGTGTAAGAAAACGAATAGTATAGTAAAGAAGAAGAGAATTGCTGATCGTATATTTATCACCTGTGCCGATGCTATTGAAATGCCTTTTAGAGATGATGTTTTTGATCAAATATTCATAAGTTTTACAATTGAATTGTTCGATTTAATTGAAATTCCATTAGTATTAGCAAATTGTAAGCGAGTTTTGAAAAATCATGGACAAATTTGTATTGTTACACTTTCAAGGAGAAAAGTAAATTTAATGGTTAAATTATATGAAAGAGCTCATAATAGATTTCCTAAAATAATAGATTGTAGGCCGATCTTAATTGAAAAGCTCTTACAAGGAAACAATTTTCAAATAAAGAAGATTGTTGAAAAAAAGATGTGGGGATTACCTGTAGATATAATATTAGCTGAAAAATAGTGTTTTAATATAAAATAGTGAAATAAATTACAACCAAAATTTTGAGTGAATTAATTTGAATGTAAAATATATAGAACAAAATTGTAAAAGTATTTTACATAAAATTAATCGTACAAATTTACCTTTCAAATGGGGAGCAAATCCGTATAGAGGATGCATCCATTCGTGTATCTATTGTTATGCTCGCTACACTCATAGTTATCTAGATCTAGATCCAAAAAAGGAATTTGAAACAACAATCATTGTAAAAACAAATGCTCCTCAAATTTTGAGAAAGGAATTTTCATCACCAAAATGGAAGAAGGATTTAGTAAATCTAGGATCTGTTTGCGATCCTTATCAAGCAGCCGAGAAAAAATATTCAATTACTAGAGAAATGTTGAAAGTCTTCAAACAATATTATAATCCTATTACTATTGCTACAAAATCCAATCTAATTTTAAGAGATCTTGACATTCTCTCTGAAATGACTCAAGAAAGTTACGTTAATATAGTATTCTCTATTTCTTCGATTAATGAAAATATAAGGAAGGAAATTGAACCTAGAGCAGCATCTACACAACAAAGATTACAAGCGATCTCTATTCTAAGAGATTCAGGATTGAAAGTAGGTGTGCTCCTTATGCCAATAGTACCATTTTTGAATGATTCTGATGATGAACTTGAAGCAATTTTCCAAGCAATTGCAGATTCTAAAGCAAGTTTTGTAATCCCTGGTATAATGTATCTACAAGGAGCTTCAAAAACACGTTTTTTTGATTTTATTGAAAATAAACATCCTGAATTAATAGAAAAATATAATGAATTTTACAAAAATCGTTCTCCTCCTCTTAGCTACAAAAATAAGAAACATTCAATGTTTAAAATATTGATAAAGAAGTACAAATTAAATGATTTCAATAATATGATGATAGTAGAAAAAGATAAACAAAAAAGTTTGATAGAATGGATAAAAAAATGAAAATGATCTGAATTAGATTTAATCGAAAGATTAGTTATTCCAAGATCTGATGATATCCTCATTATTTGTCTGAATTTGTTGTTGCATTTTTCTTTCTAATTCTATTCTCTTTTCAATAAGATCATTTTCCATTTCTTCCTGAATGACATCTTTTCCAATAATGTATTTGTACACTTCTTGAAAATCATAATCTAGATTGTATTCTTTCTGGAAATATTTTCCAATTGTTTGAATGTCTTTTTGTAGAACTTGAAGATTTCTTCTTAAATTATCTGGAAACTTCATTTCAAGTAGGCTCATATCTATAGCTTGAGGAAAATCAATAATCACAGGTTTGTTGTCATGTATAAGGATATTATATTCCGAAAGATCTCCATGTATTAATTGTGCTTTATTATACATCACCCATAATTGTTCAATGATTTCATCAAAGATTTCTTCAGGATTCATTAATTTTACAGCTCGAAGCTGTGGTGCGGGAATCCAATTCGTACCTATAAAAGTCATAAGAATTGTATTATTGATTTGTTTAGCTGGAGCGGGGACGCGCATACCTCCTTTAAATGCCTTAGTGAGTCGATAATACTCTCGTACAGCATATGCTGTTGCTCTAATCTGAGGATTACCTGCAGCTCTATTGTGAGAAGTTAATTGAAGTCTAAAAGATTTTATTATTAATGGTGCTTTTCGTAAATGAGCGATGTAAATTGAAGCTTCTTTTCCAGCATTAACTTCAGCAACTAAATCACTGATTAATCCAGCTTTTATTAATTCATCTCTAAGTAACTGATAAGATATTTCACTTGTTTGCATTGATTGAAAACCCGCATCGAAAGTATGCCTATCAAATCTTGTAATAGATTCTTTCGGATCTCTTTCAGCGGATCTTGTTATTCTCTTTACTCCTTTTATTTTATGCGAAATTTCTATTCTCTCAGCTTTTTCTAGATCTTCTACTCTTATCTGTTCAAATTCTGGTTCCGAAATATTGCTATTGATTCGAACACCATCTTCTTTACCATTCTCTATTTTTTCAGTTTTGATTTCTTTACTTTTATTTTCTTTAATTTTTAACACCTCTAATTTTGGTGCATAAATGATGAACTATGATGTTAAATTGTAAACACTCAAAAATAAGCTCAAAATAATAGATCCATTTCCAAATAATTCAATGGCAATTTTTTGAAATCTTATTTTGGTATTAATGATAAAATTCGAAAATTAATGTATTAAAAAAGACGGAAATAATCTAAAGAAATCAATTTTTTTTAATTAAAATTCGATTCCAATGGAAATGCCTTTTTTAATGAACAAAATTATCGAAGAATCAATCATAACATATTTCATTATTCAGGCACCTCCATTTGTATTGAAAAAACAATAATCCATCCCTTTAAAAAAATTTTGTTTAGAAAGGAAAATCCAAATTTTGTTTTTATGGCTAGAAATATTACTTTTATTTTTTTCTTTGGAATATTTTCTTTTTTAAAGCAAAAAATATTGGTGAAATAAATAAGACATAAAATTCTATTTCTGTATTTTCAGTAGTTACTGTGATTTCGCTGGAAAGTTCTTCAATAAGAGTAGCTATTAGGATTCTTGCTTCTATACAGTTAGTTGCAGAAGTATTATAATCCATTAGCTGATAATTAGACATAAAAGAATCTAATAAATTGTTTATTTCATCAAATGTAGTATTATATCCTACTGGTTTACCTTGTTCATTATATATTGTTAACACAGTTGCCAATTCGGTTTGAGCACTATAATAATGACCATCTGCATGTGCTCTACCTATAGCATCTTGATAAAAAGTACTAAATCCTTCACTCATTGCGAAATAACTCATTACTTCAGCAATAAATGCTGATCCCCAACCATAGGCATCATAATGAGGATGTGGCAATCCCAATGAGTGTCCTAATTCATGTATCATTACTCCTGACATTCCACGTCGAGGTTCTGAAACATTTCCTGATTCGAATAAGGAATTTTGTGTTCCTAATAATATTTCCCAACCCATTCCTCCTAATCCAGCAAATGAAACTCCTTGCCATTTGAAACTTATATCATTTGTTAGAAAGAAATAACAAGGTAAAACCTCATCAGCATCATTTAAATCAAAATGGAACATTAAGTCAAATTGTAGTAAATTAAACAATCCTTCACTTATTTCAATATATTTTCCATCAATGTTTTCCTTAATATTATTTTGAATATAGCTAAATAAGTTAGGATATTCTGTCAACTCTACCCATTCTACATTAATTTTCCAATTTATCCATGGAAAATTACTTTCTAATTGTTGTTCCATTCTTGTTTTTGAAATGCACCATTTTAATTCATCATAGGAATATCCATTAATAGTTAGATTGTTAAACACTTTTACTTGTAACGAATAGGACATACCAAGAGGAGGGCTAGTTAATCTTCCCGAAAAAACATTTCCAATATAAGAATTAATCCAATCAGCAATGTAATTAGTTAATTTTTCCTCACCTATTGGTGTTCTTAGATCATATGTTTGTGCCAATGAATCCAAATCTGGATAATCATAATATTCAGGATTGCCAAGCCCTAAACTTGACCATGCAGTAGTAATATAATCAAAAAACCAGGTTCTAGCGGAAAGATCAAGATAACAAAAACGATATTTTCCACCCCACCCCATTGCAGCTCGCTTTTCAAGACCACCATAACCAGAATACCACCAAGTAATAGTTTCATTTGAATCAGAGCTTGAAGCTCTATGATCATACCAATGTTCTAAACTGTGATCGTATTTATCAAACGAAGTAAAATTCATTAAATATAATGTATATCCTGGAATAGTTGGTTCTGAAAAAAGATTTTGATTGATATATTCTTCAACTAATTCTGCATCAATAGACATTCCATCAATTGGTAAAAAGATATCATTTCGTTCACCGGTTATCAAATCTTGTGATAATTGAGTAACATTAATTTTGTATCCCGTACCAGTTCCATTTTCTGCTTTAGATAAAATGTAACTTTCTAGCAAATCTTTTTCACTCGATTCAACAAAATTAAATTCGAAATTAAAATTGATGGTAGAATAAGGAATACTATGAAGAAAATTAAAGTAATCTAAAAGTTGCTCTTGAATTGCTACTTCATTGACAAGCTCTTGATTAAAACCAATAAATTCTAATTTTAGAGTTAGATATTCATTCCTTTCATAATTTTCTGATTGAATATTACCATGAGAGATATTTTCGCCTTTTAATTGTTGGTTACTTATTTTCTTCTGATTTTCTGTATCAAAATTATGGTGAACTATTGTAATTAAAATCAAAAAAACAATAAATAGAGTTGGAATTGATTTATTCTTTATCATGATAATACCAAACAAATTTTGCATTTCATTGAATAATAATTATTTTATTGTAATTATATAGTATGGTTGGGATAAAGTAATAAACCTTTTTTTTCTTTATATAAATTCCAAAAAAATACTGACATTGTCAAAATCTTTAATTGTTAGAATAATTTGCTCATTAAATCCCGAGCATTTAAGGTTTATAGATGGAGATAAAAAAATGGAACAGGATATAGAAAAAACTCTAACTGATATCGATTATGTGCAATTTCAATTCACAAGCATAGCTGGACAACTGAAAGCAGTTGAGGTACCAAGAAAATTTGCTAAAGAATATTTAGAAGAAGGATTAGGTATTGATGGTTCTTCAGTAGGTTTCTTATCAACCGAACAAAGTGATATGCGAATTAAACCTGATTTAACAACTTTTCATTTAATACCTTGGGATAATCGTATCGCTAGAGTTATTTGTGATATTCATGATACTAAAGGTCAACCAATTCAAAGTGATCCAAGGAGTATTCTTAAGAGAGCAATAGCAATGGCCAAGATTGATTTTGGTTTCGAAATGAGAGCTCGTCCGGAACTTGAATGGTATGTAATGAATCCTGATGGTGAACCAGTTGATATAGGTGGATATATGGATGCTCCTCCCTTTGATTCAGAAATAGAACTTAGAAGAATGATGTCCGATTATATGATGGATTTTGATATTTATCCTAAAATGATTCACCATGAAGTGGGACCTGGTCAAATGGAAATTGAATTTACTATGATTCAATCCTTATTAGCAGCTGATATGGTTCAGACTGTAAAACAAATTGTTAGAATGGTTTCCTGGAATTCAGGACTTGTCTCTAGTTTTATTCCAAAACCTTATACCACAGAAGCAGGAAATGGACTTCATGTTCATCATATGTTGTATAAAGGAAAAGAAAATCTATTCAGTGCTACAGATGGAACTCCATCAGAAACTCTCAAATACTTTGTTGGAGGCTTATTGAAACACGCTCCAGGAATGACTGCTATCTTTAATCCGATTGTAAATTCATATAAGCGATTAGTTCCAGGTCATGAGGCACCAGTCTATATTTCATGGGGTATTGGAAATAGAACAGCATTAGTTAGAGTACCAGGTTATGAGAAATCTGCTCGAATTGAATATCGTGGAGCAGATACAGCAGCTAACATCTATCTTGTTCTTGCACTTTTACTTGCTTCTGGTTTAGATGGTATCAGAAATAAAATCAATCCCATTGAAGGAACTATCTTGAATGTTGATAAACTATCTGATGAAAGAAGAGCAGAGATGGGTATAATAAAAACGCCAAGTAATTTGAAAGATGCTCTTGAAGCATTAAATAGTGATAAGTTTTTGTGTGATTTTCTTGGATCTCAATTTATAGAGATTTATAACAAAACAAAGAAAAATGAATGGGATGCCTACGTAAAAAACGTAAAAAATCCAAACACCCATGAAGTAACTGAATGGGAATTCAATCAATTGTTTGAACGAATTTAGACTAGATTCTTGGAATGATACTATGGCACATTTTTTGTGCCTTTCATCTCTATCTATAATATTGAAAACTAAAATAGTGAATGAAAAATGGCAAAAACAGAAATGCTATACATGCAAGATAATTATCTAAAGAAATTTTCTGCAAGAATTATCTCAACAGGTGAGAATTATGTTGTTCTTAATCAAACCGCTTTCTATCCTTTAGGAGGAGGACAAGAAAGTGATACAGGAATTATGCTTCATCAAGGTAGAACATTTACAATAACAAGTGTTCGGAGAGAATCTGGTGATGTAAGACATTTTTTTACTGAAACAGAAGGAATACCAAAAAAAGATGAAATTGTGGAATGTGAACTTGATTGGGAAAAGAGATTTACTCATATGCGATATCATTCAGCAATTCATGTTTTTAGTCGATATATGCAACTTGAATATAAAGCAGATGTTGTTGGAAATAATATTTCAATTAGAAGTGGTAGAGCAGATTTTCATTTAGAAAATTCTCTTACACAAGAGGATTTACAAAAAATCGAAGATGCAGTAAACAATCTTATAGAACAAAATTTCCCTATAAACATTAATTTTATGCCTCGAGAAGAAGCTATAAAATTCTTGAATGAAAAAGGTTATCAAACTGATTATATAGATATGGTTCCTCCTTCTGTTAAAATCTTCCGGATAATTTCAGTTGGAGAGTATGATTATGCATCTTGTGCAGGAACACATGTTTCCAATACTTCTGAAATAGGGAGAATTAAAATTGTAAAAAGAAGAAGTATGGGTGTAGGTAAAGAAAGGATAACATTAACTCTGGAACAATGATTCTAAAGTTCTTTATACTTTTTTGAAGGAAAGCTTTTTTTCTTAGTCATCCTATTACATCTTGCAAGTTAGGTATACTCATATAAAAACTGATATAGGTTAACTCAAAAACCTGATTCAGGAGAATGAGGTAATGGCAAAATCACTAGAAGTAATCGATGAACGAGTTTGTGTGGAATTAACAAAACGACTAATAAAACATGAAAGCACGAGTGGGAATGAAAAGAAACTTGCTACTCTTATGGCTATTGAAATGAAAAAAGCCGGTTTCAATCTTGTGCAATTTGATGAAAAAAGTTATGATATCATCGGTGTTATGCCCGGATTAGGAAAAGGCAAAACATTAGTTTTAGCTGGTTATATAGATACAGTTCCTGCTGGAACAATGCAGAATCCTTTTTCTGCTCAAGAAATGGATGGAACCAAATTAGGTACAAAAGGCAAAGTTATCTACGGACGTGGTGCCTGTGATATGAAAGCAGCATTAGCTGCAATGATTAGTGCAGGAGCTGCTTTAAAGAGATCCAGAGCAAGATTGAAAGGAAATTTTGCAATAGTAGGATTAGCAAATGCAAAAACTGGAAAATCATCGAGTTTGAAGAAATTACTACAAAAATTTGAATTGAATCCTGATTATGTTGTTGCTTGTGCACCTACAAATTTAGATGTAAATATTGCTCATCCTGGACAAGCGACTTATGAAATTGTTACAAAAGGTAAAATGACTAATATTGGCAATCCGAAGAAAGGTGAAAATGCTATTCTAAAGATGACTGAAATAATTAACTGCTTATTAGCTAACACCGAGCTACCAGAAGATAAGCGTTTTGGAAAAGCAAACATGTTCTTTAGCTCTATATTATCCAATCCTGTTGGTGAATCACATTCAATACCTAATGCATGTCAATCATTACTAGTAAGACAAATCTTTGAAAAAGAAAATCCTGAAAAAATTAGAGAAGAGTTCTTGAATTTACTTAAAAAGAATAATTTCAAAGAAGAAGAAATTAAAATTGATATTGCACGTTATTTCAAACCTCTCAATATTAATCCTAAAGAAGAAATTATTTCTATAATTGAAGAAGTTACTAATATCGCAATTGGCAAAACTCCAAAAATAGGCCAATGGTCAGCAGGAGCTAATATTTCAGAAATATTCGATATAGGACTCCCTGTAGTTGGTTATGGACCTGGGGACGAGCAATTTGCACATACTCCAATTGAGCATGTACTTATTGATCATGTTTTAAAAGCTACTCGAGTTTATTCTGTACTTGCAGAAAAAATCTGTGTACAAATGAAAGATAAATCTGTATAAGGTATTGATATATCATCAATACCAATCAATTTATTTTTTATATTTTAATATCATTGGATGACTATCGATGATTAGTATTAAAAAAGTAAATTTTCAATATTTTCAATCACCTAATTTAGTATTAAAAGATGTATCATTAGAAATAGAAGAAGGAGAATTTATTGGTATAATTGGTCCAACTGGTTGCGGGAAAAGCACTTTATGTTATCTTCTTAATGGATTGATACCACACTCGATGAAAGGGTATTTTGATGGTAATGTAAGAATAATGGGAAGAAATACCAGAAGTGAAACAGTTGATGAACTAAGCAATATTGTTGGATATATGTTACAAGAACCTAGTTTTCAAATCATAACACCAAATGTGGAATCAGAAATTGCCTTTGGAATGGAAAATTCTGGAATTGATAGGGAAACGATGAGAGAACGAATTGATTATGTTATAAAAATTTTAGGCATCAAACATTTACGCAAAAGAGTAACTTCTGATTTAAGTGAGGGTGAAAAACAGAGAGTTATATTAGCTTCAATCTTAGCTCTTGAACCTCGTTTACTGGTTTTAGATGAATGCTCAAGTATGTTAGATTTAACAAGTAAGCAAGAGCTTGCGAATACTTTAAGACAATTAAATAAAAAACAAGGTAAAACTATAGTAATGATTGAGCATGATTTGGATTTCTTGCTAGATTTAGTAGATCGAATAATTCTAATTAATGATGGAAAAATCATTGCTGATGGCTCTACTTCTGAAATCTTAACAAATAGTGAGTTGATTATACAGAATGATTTAGTACCTCCACTTCTCATTCAATTATTTAATGATTTTAAAGAAAATCTTTTGCAAGTTGAGAAAATTCCTTCCTCATATTTTGAAGCGGCAGAAATTTTACGAGGTTGGTTAAAATGAGTTTAATTGAAATTAAAAATTTGATTTTTGGTTATAATCCAAATCAGATACCACTATTCAATAATTTTTCATTAACCTTACCCAAAGGTGAAATTATTTCCATAATTGGTAGAAATGGAGCAGGAAAAACGACTTTAGCAAAATTAATGATTGGTATGCTTCGACCACAAAAAGGTAATATTCTGATAGATAATGAAGCAACAAATAAGAAAACAATTGCAGAAATAGCAGAAAAAATTGGTTATGTTTTTCAAAATCCAAATATAATGCTTTTTACGAATACCGTTGAGAAGGAATTGGAATTAAGTCTTCTTAGATTAAACATACCAAAAGAAGAAGCAGAAAAAAGAATACAGGAAATGCTTGATTTTTTCAATTTGGAAATATATAGAAAAGTTCACCCTCGGTTATTAAGTCGAGGTGAAAAACAAAAATTAGCACTAGCAATTGTTCTAATTCAAAATCCTCAAGCAATAATTTTGGATGAACCATTTTCTGGTATAGACATCAAACAAAAAATACAAATTAGGGATTATATTTTCAAATTAAAAGAACAAAAGAGATTAGTTTTAATTATTACTCATGATTTAGATGCTGTTTTAGAATATAGTGATCGAGTAATTTCCATGGATTTTGGCAATATCATTTTCAATGGACAAACAGAACAATTTTTCTATAATCCTACTAATTTACAAAAAGTTAATTTGACTGAAACCTATATGCTTTCGATGTTCTATTCCTTAAGAAAAGAAGGATTGCCAGAAAACATTCTAAAAAGAAAAGAAATAATTTCATATTTCAAACATAAATTTAGTTAGGAATTTTCTAGTAAGATAATTAGATCAATTGCTTCTTTTTCTATTAGGTCAACTAAAGATGATATATCAGTTAATCCATTAATGACTGGTATTTTCTTGTATTCTTTGTATTCATTTGATATTACACCAGAAATAGCAAAAACAGATTCATCTAATTTTTCTTCTAAATCATCAATATTTTTTGCACAAAGGATTTTTGGAATGAGTTTTTCATTTGAAAAACCTTCTAAAGCTAGAAAATCTGCATTTAATTGAACAGCTAAATCTTTTACATTCATCGATTTTGGATAAATTAAAGTTGTTTCATTATCTCCCCTAATTCCTATAACACTCGAACCTGCTTCTTTATGTTTCCAAGAATCTTTTCCTTGAGTATCAATACTGAAATTTTCTATATGTACATGTTTAATACTATTTACAATAAATCCTCTCTTTACTAGTTCTTTTATTGCTTCTATAATTGTTCTTGTTTTACCAGAATTTGTATAACCAATTACTGAAAAAATCTTCATGTTGCAATAATGTAATCCATCTATTCTTAAAAATTTGGTCTATCAAAGAAAAAAATCATTTTTTATAATGGAATTCATTGTCATTTTGTCGGTTATCTTAATATATGACCGAAAACATTTTTGAAACAAGAAAATTATATTTTATTCCCCAGATAATTTTACCACCAAGGGGTGGGATACAATGACTTATGATGAGAAACAAATTGAGCATTTGCTTAGAGATTTGAAAGATCGAGATGGTTGGATACGGTCCAAAGCAGCTTCTAGACTTGGAGAATTAAAAGCTAAAGAAGCTGTGGTTGAACTATCAAAAATCCTAAAGGATGATAGAGATTCTCTAGTCCGGTCTTCCGCTGCGGCAGCATTAGGTGATTTAGGTTCTGAAGCAAAAGAAGCAGTTGCATCTTTAATTGAAACAATGAAAAGTGACCGAATAGTGGGTGTTCGATTAGAAGCAGCAGTTGCTTTAGGAAATATTGGTATGGAAAGTGCTATTCCTGAATTAACAAAAATAGCATTAGAAGATGAAGATATTCGTATTAGATCCTGGGCTGCAGATGCTTTAAGAAAAATCAAGAAATAATTCACTATCTCTTAATTAATAATTCGAGATCTTTACTCTGTTATTTGCAATTATTTTTGAGAGGATTTACTCTATCTAAAATATGATCTAGTTTATCATATTTTCGATTTTTTACTCTTGATTTTTAATTAAGAATTCAAAATAAGAAAAAAAGAAAAAATCCTTTTAAACTCAAAAAACAAGTTCGAGTAATAATCTGAGTAAATATTTAATTTAATTATTCGAGCTGAAAAAAATGGTAAATCTTTCATCTAAAATCCCTATTAAAGAAATAAAAAAATTACCTGATGGCACTAAAGTATCTATTGGAGGTTGGGCTGAACACTTAGTTCACAAAGGTAAAATTTGTTTTGTAACTGTTAGAGATTCTACTGGTCATATTCAAATTACTGGCATTCAAACAAAAGTAACTGAAGATATTTGGGAGAAACTCATTACTCTGAAAAATGAAACAATTGTATGGATTGAAGGGATAATAAAGAAGAATCAACAAGCTCCTGATGAAATTGAAATATTGCCTGAATATGTTGAAATTTTAAATACCGTTCAAGGACCAATTCCTATTGATATAACTGGAAGAACTCCAATGGATGAGGGTACAATTTATTCTTTTAGAGAGTTAACTATTAGAATGCCTTTGATAAAAGCTCCTTTTGAGGTAAAAGGATTTGTAGCTCAAGCTACAAGAGAATTTTTCACTAAAAAAGGATTTACCGAAATATTCACTCCATTAATAGTTGCAACAGCAACAGAAGGAGGAGCTTCTCTCTTTCCTTTGAAATATTTTGATCAAGATGCCTATTTAGCTCAAAGTGGACAATTCTATAAACAAGCATCAATTACTGCTCATGAGAAAGTTTTTGGATTAATTCCTTCCTTTAGAATGGAAAAATCCCGAACCAGAAAGCATGTTTCAGAATTTTGGCAAATAGAGGTAGAAGCTGCATTTTATGATCACATTAGCATGATGCAATTACTTGAGGACATGCTAGTTTCTGTTGTAAATAGAACAATAAAATTAGCACAAGAACCACTTGAATTATTAGGAGCAACACCTCGGAAACTTAAAGGTAGTTTTCCAAGAATACCATTTAAAAAAGCTAAAGAACTTTGTACAACTTTTGATTTAGAGGAATCAGTCAATTTCAATGAAGACTTTACTTCTCCGGAAGAAACAGCACTTTCAAAGTATCATAAAACACCATTCTTCATTACTGAGTGGCCAACTCACACACGTGGGATCTACTATCGTGTAAATGATGATGATCCTAATATTTCAAATAGCTTTGATTTGATAGCCCCTGACGGATTTGTTGAATTATGTACTGGTGGACAGAGAGTTCATGAATATGATAAAATGGTGGAAGTAATTAAAAACCAAGGATTTAGTCTTGATAGTTATAGTTGGTATCTAAATCTATTCAAATATGGAATACCACCTCATGCAGGTTATGGCTTAGGAATAGAAAGGTTGGCTTGGTGGATATGTGGTTTAGATAATATCAAGCAAGCAATAATGTTTCCAAGAACCGTTGATATTCTAAAGCCTTAAAAGAAATACAACCTTAAATTTGCTTAAATGATAAAATATTAAAGTAAAATATGGAAAAAATATCTGAAGAAAACAACAAAAATATTATTCCTCTAACAATAGGTTTAAGACAAACGAAAAGTAAATTATCTAGAAAATTGACACACTAATAAGCTACCTAACTTGAGGCACAAAAAAATTAAAATATAAGGCCTCTAGAGAAAGGAGTTTCGGATGTAGAATGTGAAAAGGATTGTAGAATCAAGTGTTCCTTTTACACATATTAAATGACTTGTAGGTCATACAAAATGATAGCGCGTGAGAAAATAATAGAACGATCTGCAGCAGAATTTTTCGAAGCTAATAAAGCGATAGCAGGATTCGATAACCCAACTAGGTCTACCTATACTAGTGTAAGGGAATTAGTGGAAAATGCATTAGATGCTGCAGAAAAGGGTGGTTTTCTTCCAGACATTAATATTAAAATTGAGCTTATGCCCATGGAAGAAATAGGAGGTTTAATGGGCATTGCAGATTATCGACCAGATGAAGAGTCTGGTATAGAATTTATTAGATTATCAGTACGTGATAACGGCATTGGAATTCATCATACAGACATTCCTAAATTATTTGGAAGGGTACTCACAGGTTCCAACTATGGTGAAAGACAATCTAGAGGACGTTTTGGTTTAGGTGCAAAAATGGTTTTGATTTATTCTCAATCAACTATTCGTGTCCCTTTTGAAGTTAAGTCACGTCTTGCAGTATCAAAGAAAAAATCAGCTGAATTTACTAGTCTTTACAAATTATTTATTGATATTGTTAAAAATGCTCCTGAAATTGTGGAAGAGAAAAAATATACTGGTTCATCTAAGAATCAGTTAAAAGGACATGGCACAGAGGTTTCTGTTTGTTTTGCAGGAACTTGGAGTAGATCAAAAAGATATATTTTAGAATATTTTGATCAAATGGCTGTTATAACACCTTATGCACAATTTACGATAGTTACTCCAGATAATCCTGAAGAACCAATAATTCATAATAGAACTGTTGATATTATTCCAGAGCCACCTATAGAAGTACCTCTTCACCCAATTGGTACAGATATTAATCAAATTAAAAGTGAAATTACAAGATCAAAATCAACTAACATGAAACATTTCTTAAAAACTCATTTTCAACGAATTGGTGATAAAACAGCTGCTGAAGTATTAAAAGTTTCAAAAGTCAATATTAATAAAAGTCCTCAGAAATTAGACGAAATGGAGTTGAGAAGATTAATTCATGAAGGTTTTACAAAAGTAAAATTCTTCCCCCCTGATGGTAAATGCCTCTCTCCTTTAGGACATTCTAATCTTGAATCTGGATTGAATGATGTTTATCAACCTGAATTTACCTGTTCTGAAGGACGACCTCCCTCTAGTTATAGTGGACATGCATTTGAAGTAGAAGTAGCAATTGGTTATGGAGGTCAAAATTTATCTCCTCCATACAAACTTTTGAGATTTGCAAATAGGATTCCTTTATTATTTGGTGAAGGAAATGATTTAATCAAAAAAACGATTGAAGGTATTAATTGGTCTAATTATAGAACAAATCTAAACAACGATCCTCTTATTTTTGCTGTTTCATTAGTAAGTACCAAAATACCTTTTCCTGAAACAAGTAAAGAATACATAGCTGAAGTTGATGAAATTCGAAAGGAATTGCGACTTTGTCTACAAAAAGCAGGTAGAAAATTGATGAGATTTCAAACTGCTTTGAAGAAAAGACAAGCACAAGCAAAAAGAATGAAAATTTTTGAAAAGTATGCACCAACAGCTTCGTCTATAGTTGGACAAATGTTAGGAAAAATGGAAGAAGAGGAATTTCCATTTCTGTTTAGTTCAACTCAATTCTCTAATTGTTTAAAACAACGTGAAGGTTCTATTTTTCTCCCGAAAAATCCAATACCTGTTGAAGCATTACCAATGGATTCAATTGAAGGAGTTAATTTGGAAAGATATGACATCCAGACTTTACAAGATTTAATTTTATTAGATGATGATCAAATACAAGAATTAATTTCGTTGGGATTATCCGAAGAAGCATTAGATCAAGCCTATCAGATTTTACAAGCAATCCTTGAATTGCCAGAATTAGCAAAAGATGAGTTAGTTGAATCTGCAAGTGTGAAAGCATTAGATGAATTTGCTAAAGAAAGAGGTATTCTTACAGCTTTAGAATTATATAATGGTATAGACAGTGTCTCAACCTTAGCTGGAGTTGGACCTGCAACACAAAAAGTATTGCGAACTCGTGGAGTAAAAACAGTCAAAGAATTCTTCAATAGTGATAATAGTGAATTAACTCAAAGTAATCTAAGTATTGGTATTATTACTGATTTAAAATCAAAATGCAATGTTGATGTTTTACCAGGAGTTACTGCTAAAACGATAGAAGAACTTCATAAGAAGAAAATATACACCGTTTTAGACTATTTAGAATATGATCAAAAGAAATTAGCTCATGTTCATGGATTATCAGATGATCGAGTATCTGCTTTAACTCTCTTAATTAAAAAAATCTTAGATTTGGATATAGATGAACTAAGAGCAGCAGCAGCAGAAGAAATAGAAGAATTATATGAAGACGAACCAGATTTAGCGAAAAAAATTATTGAAAAAATCTCAATTCCCCCACCTGATTTCTTGGAAGCAGATGCACTTGTCGGAACTATGGCAGGCGTAGGTGATATGATGGCTGAAAAACTCCAAGAGAAAGGTATTGATACTGTAGGGAAATTCTATATGGTTTCCAATAGTAAATTGCTAAAAATCAAGGGCTTAGGTGCTAAAACAATTTCAGTAAATAGAGGAAATACCGATGTATGTGTTCTTCCTCATATAAATTTTGAAGGAAAGCGTGATTTAAATCAAATGGGAATTTTTACCATAAGAGAATTTCTTGAAGCAGAAGATGATAGTCTAACAAACATTAGAGGTCTTAGATCTCCTACAATTACTAAGTTAAAATTGACTGTTGAAGAGAAATTATTAATGACACCTGGTTCTGCCACTGTACCCAAAAGTACAACTAGAAAAAAATCTGCACCAAAACCCAAAAAATCTGAACCTATAATAAAAGCAAAACCAGAGAAAAAAGCAACAACTTCAACGAAATCTCATAAGGTTAAACAGAAAACTGATCAATCAATAGCAGAATTTCTTGGAACTAAAAAACCAAAACAAGAGATTGAAGAACAAGAATCAAAAGTAGTACGCGGTGCTCCTAAAGGATTACTATTACCAGATACAAGAATTAGTAAATTACCAGGTTTAGGAAAAACAGCTGAAGAACGTTTTGCAAAAATAGGCGTAAAAACTATAGGTGATATCTTTAGAAAAGATATTCAAAAACTAACATCAATAAAAGGAATAAAAGAAGAAGATATTATTGAAATGCGAAAAAATCTTTCAGTTGAGGTTTTGCCTCATGTTACTTCATCAATTGTAGAACAGCTAAATGAAATGGGAATTTATACAGTAAAGCAATTCCAAAATGCAAAGATAGCTAAAACTTCAGCAGTAAAGGGTTTAGGAGTAAAAACAGTGAAAGTTGTTAGAAATCATATTATACGCTCGTTTAAAACTACCGCAGAATTGGAAGGAAAAAGCTAATTACGATTCTAAATCATTAAGAAAAATTTCAATCTTTAATGGAGGACAAAAAAAATGTCTAGTGATGGACAAAAAAAGAAATATCCGAATCAAGTTCCTCAATCGAAGATAAAAGCAATTCTTGAGGAACGCGAAAAAGTTAAGAAAACAAAATCAAGACATATCTCTGATTTACCAGAAGGCATCCATGAAATAAGGGATCTTACACGAGAGGAAGGTATGCGAAGAATTGAAGAAATTTTCCGAAAGGTTTTTGTTGATACAATTCAAACTGGAACACCTATTCTAAAAGTACCTTCTAGAAGTGGTGGTAATGTAATTTATGATGAAGATACTGAATTACTCCTTTTAGGTGAACAATTTCTGGAAAGAAAATGGGATGATATAAGTACTGTTAAGAAATTTACCGCACAATTAAGAGTCCTCCAAATAATACATGAATTATTAGAATTGAATATGCATGGAAGCAAAAGAGAAGTTTTCTACACTGATGTAGCTTTATTTGAAGATCAAAATAGAGGTAGTGATCCACTAATAGAAGATACAGCAGTGATGCTGGGTACTTATCGTAAGAATATTCATGTAACTGCTAATGATCGAGGATTAGTTGTAGGAAGAGTTAGCTATCGAGATAATGGAGATCTTATTGATTGTACTAAACAGGGTTCTAGCGGAAAAAACGTTAATCCTATGCAAGATCATATAACAGACCTCGAATCTGATGCAGAATTTATCTTAGTAGTAGAAAAGCAAGCTGCATTTTTGCGATTAGCTGAAGATAAGTTCTATGAAAAATACCCCTGTGTAATTATGACAGGTAGTGGTCAACCAAATGTTGCCACAAGAATCTTTCTTAGAACAATGAGTCATGATTTACAATTACCTGTTTTTGCAATAATGGACTCTGATCCTTATGGATTAGATATTTTGAGAGTTTATGGATTAGGTAGTAAAGCGCTCTCCTATGAATCCTATGAATTAGCAACACCTGATATCAAATGGCTTGGAGTAAGACCTTCTGATCTTGATAAATATAATCTCCCCCAAAATTGTCGCTTACCTATGAGTAAAATGGACATCTCTAGGGCAAAGATGATGATGGAAGAGCGATTTGTTAAAGTTAGACCTGACTGGATTAAAGAACTAAAAATTATGATCGAAACAAAACAAAAAGCTGAAATTCAAGCTCTAGCTAGTAGAGGCATTAAATTTTTCACAGAGGAATATTTACCAACCAAAATAGAAACTGGCGATTGGGTTTAGATAATTTTTTATAAATAAAAGCTATTTTTTTCTTTTTTAATTTCTTTCATCATCAAAAGTTTTTTGAGCTAATATTTTTGCTGAATTATTAGGTGAAAATATTGGCTGTAATGGAACGAACTTTTGTTATGATTAAACCTGATGGTGTTAAACGTCGTTTAATAGGAGATACTGTCTCGAGATTAGAGCAAGTAGGTTTACGAATTATTGCTATGCGCATGCTTCATCTTACAAAAGAAATGGCTGAACAACATTATGCTATTCATAAAGGAAAACCTTTCTATGCTGGTCTTATTAAATTTATTTCTAGCGGACCAGTTGTTGCTATGATTGTTGAAGGCCGGGAAGCAGTTAAAAGGGTGCGAAAACTTGTTGGTGTAACAAAACCAATGGAGGCAGAAGCTGGAACTATCCGAGGTGATTTTGGTATGGATATTGGAAGAAATATTATTCATGCAGCTGATTCACCAGAAAATGCTAAAATAGAGTATTCCATTTATTTTACTGAGTCTGATATTGTTAAGAATGAATTACCAGATGAAATATGGATTTATGAATAATTATAGTTTGGTGGAGGCATCAACATTTGTCAAAAGAAACTGCTCCTACAAAATCAGAAAAAAATGAAAAAGAGCCTATTATTCAAGTAGATGAAAATAAGAGATTAAAGGCTCCTATCTGCGTTATTCTGGGACATATTGATCATGGTAAGACATCCATTTTAGATGCTGTTAGGGGAACTGCTGTTCAAGCAAGAGAAGCAGGAGGAATTACTCAACAAATCGGAGCATCTTATTTTCCAATTGAAACTATTCATGAAATTTGTGGGGATTTGATGTCAAAAAGTGCTATTAAACTCAAACTCCCTGGAATATTGATTGTTGATACTCCTGGTCATGCAGCATTTCTTAACCTTAGAACTAGGGGAGCTTCAGTTGCTGATATTGCTATCGTTGTTGTAGATGTTCAAGCAGGATTCCAACCACAAACATTTGAATCAATGAGGTTACTCCGACAAAGAAAAATCCCCTTTCTAATTGCTGCAAATAAAATAGATAGAGTTGCAGGTTGGAAAGCAAATAAAGGTTTGAGCTTTGGTGCTACTTTTAAACTACAAACCGTTGATACACAAAAAGCCCTTGATAATCATTTATATGAATTAATGGGAGAACTTTCAAAATTAAAATATCCTTCTGATAGATATGACAGAATAAGAAATTATACTGAAATGGTAGGTATTGTTCCAACTAGTGCTAAAACTCGAGAAGGTATCCAAGATTTATTTCTCGTTCTCTCTGGATTAGCTCAACAATTTCTTTTGAAAAAACTGGTTTATAGTGAAGGACCAGGCATAGGAACTATACTTGAAGTTACCGAGGAACCTGGTTTGGGAACTACTTTGAATGTTATTATCCACTCAGGTACTTTCTCCAAAAATGACCGAATTGTCTTCGGAGGAAAAGACAAAGCTTATGCAGCAAAAATTAGATCACTATTACAACCTAAAGAATTAGATGAGATACGTGATCCAAGAGAGAAATTTAATTCAATTGAATTAGTACATGCAGCAGCAGGAATTAAAATCACAGCTTCCGGTCTAAATGAAGCTGTTGCTGGAGCACCTGTAATGGTTGCTAATACTGAGGAGGAAATTCGGAAAGCTAAAATTTTGATTGAGGAAGAAATTAGTGATATCAAAATTGATGCTGATAGAGAAGGTATTATAATCAAAGCAGATACACTTGGTGCATTAGAAGCTTTAGTTAAAGAATTTCGCGATAGAAAAATTCCGATAAAGATTGCTGATATAGGTGATGTTAGTAAATCTAATGTCACTGATGCAATAGTTGTAAAGGAAAATGCTCCTGCAATATCTGCTATTGTTGCTTTCAATGTAGGAATTCTTCCCGATGCTCAAGAAGAACAAGAGGTTAATGATATTCCCTTTTTCAGAAGTGATATAATTTACACCCTTTTGGATGATTATCAACACTGGAAAATTGAGATGGAAAATAAGCTTAAAGCAGAAAGCTTGAAAGATTTGATCCGACCTGGAAAATTCAAAATAATTCCTGGAATGGTTTTCAGAGCGAATAAACCAGCAATAGTTGGTGTTGAAGTGTTAGCAGGAAAGATTTCTCCACGAGTTGCCATAATCCGTGGGACAGATGGTAAGAAATGTGGTTCCATTCAACAAATACAGGAAAATAATCAAACAGTAAAGGAAGCTGGAAAAGGCAAAGAAGTAGCTGTATCTATTCGTGGACCTACAGTTGGTAGACAAATTACAGAAGATATGGTGCTATTTGTAGATCTTCCTGAGAGTGTTGTTCGTAAAATAAAGTCAAAATATTATGAGGATTTGACTGTAGATGAAAGGGAAGCATTAGAAGAATTGATTACTTTGAAAAGAAGTATTAGTGATGATAACAAATTCTGGGGTTATTAGTGTTAAAATTGCACTATACTCAGATTTATTCCTTTTCTTAAGGTCATCTCTTTGCTAATGACCTATTCATTAAACTTAAAATCTAGTAAGAAAGAGATAAACATAAGAAAATATCATATATTATTGCATTATAATTAATGCTTAATTCAAAAATAAAGCAATTGAAGGCCACTGGCTAATGATACAGTTTGTTTGGATCATTATTAATGACACGCCCGTTACGGGTATGCGATTCATAAAAATTTCTGATAAAGAAGAAAGAGAACGATTGGAGAAGTTTTATGGTTGGCTAAGTGGTCCCATAAGTGAATTTACTAATAAAGTTCAAGATATTATTATTGAAAATAGCAAATATTACTATCATGCAAATAGAGATGTATTGTTTGTCGTAGGAACTGACATTGATGAAACGAGCATTCCTTCAATTTTCATACCTGAATTAGAAGAGCAATTTTATTTAATGTTTTCAAATGCTGATGTTGCTGCTTTTAATGGAAAGGATATTCAACCATTTCGTAAATTTGATCAAACTTTGGTTCGGTTAGTGAAAGCTTTTGATCAAAGAAAGGTTGAAGCGCGAGGTCAAAGAAAAGATTTAGATGCATTCGAAGTCCTTAACTTACCAAATGAATTACAAATGGTTTCATTAGTATTAGTGAAAATGCATGTAGTGACTCCTGAAATGGTTTCGCAAGTTACTGGATTAACTCCTCAAGAAGTTGATCAACAATTACGCGAGGTATATCAAAGAGGTTATCTCTATATTACCACGATTTCAAATAAATCATATTTTTCAATCAAACCTTTTGGATCAGATGAAACTTCTAGAACTTATGCTAGCAAAGCTCAAACACAAGATGAGATTGCTACTTTCTCAGAAGATCAGGTTATGCCTATTGATCACTCATTTCCTAATGAACAAGAAATTACTGTATCAAAGGAACAATTGGATATAGAAAAAGCATTTCCTCCGATTCAAGAAAAAACAGCTAAATTTACTTTAGATGACGCTCAAGTTATTGGTGAAACATCACCTTCAAGTTTTGATGTGGTAGAAAGTGCTATGATGGCTCCTCCTGGTTGGGATTCTAGCTCAACAAAGGATCCAAATGATCCTAGAATACAAGGAGAACTAAATGTTCCATCATTAACTGAACCTGAGACAATAAAACCAAAATTAGAAGAATTAACTGATGAAGAAAGATTACTAAAAAAGGAAACTAAAGGAATTATCAAACTAAAAGATGATCCTATCGCACAGACAATAGATCAGACACACAAAGTTGCAATTGTTATATCTAAAAATGGTCAACTTCCACCAGCTTCCCTTAGAAGAGAGAGAGGGTATATTTCAGGGAAGATAAAAATCCCAAATGAAAAAAACAAAGATCCTTTTTTGTTAAACAACCTCTTTAAAAAAGATCTCGAGAATGTTTTTGAAGCACTATTAATGGGCGATTTAATTGTAGTAACCAGGGAAGAACCTGATATAATACAGGGTAATTTGGTGAATAAGATATTTGAAACTTTGATGCTACTTGCGCCTCATAGAGAATTAAGATGCGTAAAGAGTAATATTTTCATTCATCCTAAAGAAGCAGATGTGATTTTCGTTCCCAAATCATTATTGAAATATTATTCTTGGGCAACAATATTAGAATTAGATACGAATAAGATTAGTGGTGGAGATTCCACTGATTTTTCAAAAAATTTAGTAAAGAAATTAAGAAAAATTGAAGACCCAAAGGAATTAGTAAAGGAGGTCGCAAATACAACTTCTATTTTAATAAAAGTAAGTAGAGACATCAATACGTTGAAAATCGAAGGCCGACCACCTGATTTATATCTTAATGAAGTGAAGAAAACATTCGGTATAGCAGCTTTGGAAGCTGGTTTAGAACTTTCTGAAAAGCTTATAAGATTACATAAAGATTGTGCATATATTGCTGGATTTTATATTAGAAAGGGATTAGATATTGCAGTCAGAGCTATAATTATTGGAGAGCCAATAGTAGTAATAGGTGACGACCCAATGGATGTTCTACATGTAATTGAGTCTCTAGCAATTTTTGCTCCTCATAAAATTATTAATGCTCAAATTTGGACTACTAACTTTGCTGGCATTAATTTAGAAGAATTTGATTTAATGGGTGCGCAAGAGGGTACTGATAGATTATTCAAAGGTGCAATCATTGTTAATCTACGATCAATGAATGTTGGAGGTGGACCTAGATCTGAATATCTTCATACATTCTTAAGGTCAATGTGGAAACGACGATCAAAAGAAAGACCTAAATTTATTAGAGAAAATATCAATTTAATTTTAAACAATGCAAAGAAAATTATAGCAAAATTTGAATATCTTGGAGAAAGTCAATTAACAAAACAAGAAGTAAAGGATATTTTGAAAGACCAAGAACCAGATTTCATAGAATTTATAATTGATTTAGTTAGAAAAGAAAATTCCGAATTAGCTGATTTGATAAATCATTCTCTTTAATAAAAATTCTCGATTTTCAATGTCAATTAATGCTAAACTGTTCAAATTTTGAATAAAATTCAAAAAGGTTAATTGTAATCTAAAAATATCACAGCTATAATATTAATAACTATTGGAAGTGAAAAAATTGAGAAAAGGTCCTTTAATCGCTGCAGGTATTCACGGCATTATCGGTTTGGCTATGATTATTGTAGGAGCGGTATTCTACAATCCAATTTTAACAGATTGGAATGATTGGGTTCTCTGGTTTGGTATAATTCTTATCGGATTAGGACTCATAGTTTTAGTTGTTGCGTTCATTCGCAAACCAGGCGAAGGAGAAGATAAGAAAGAACCTGAAAAGGAAAATGAAACATGAAACAATTTTTGTCCTTTTCATTTCTTTTCTATTTTTGTCTTTTTAAATTTCAGATTTATTTGTGTTAATTGGAATTTCTTTGAAGATAATTACTACTCAAGAAGCTGTTCCAATAGCAACGTTTTTTTAAATAGAATATAATGTAATTCTGTCAAGTTCTATTTTAAAGCTGAACTACAGAAAAGGTGAATATTAATGGAATATTCAAAATTAAGAAGTCGAAAAATACTTACATTTGTTTTGATCTTAGCATTTTTAGTACCAGTAGTAATGGTTAGTAATATTACTTTGGCCAATGCATTTGATCAAACAAATGATAATAATAATCTTAGTGACAAAAGCACTAATCCCATCAATAATGAGCTTTTAGCTAATGCAGATATGAATAATATAACAACTCTAGCATTATGGGATGATAATATAGATGAAATAGTTAACCTCTATGTTGAAGGTAACTACATGTATATTGCTTTTGGTGATAGTGGATTAGGAATAATTGATCTTACTGATCTAACCCCTGAAATCGTTTCAATCTGGGATGATTACACAGTAAACAATGTTTTTGTATTAGGCAGTTATGCCTACACAGTAAACACAACTGGAGTCAATATAGTAGATATATCTAATAAAGCAAATCCTATATTAGCTTGTAATTTTACAGGTCCATCTACTATTGAAGATATCGCATCCAATGGTACATTTGTATATACTGTAGATCAGAGCAGACTTAGAGTCTATAATATAACAGATTTCAAAGCTCCTTATCAAACTGATTCATATAATGAAGGTACAGTGTTCCATGAATTATATGTAAAAGATGGAATAGCCTACGCAGCTCTTAATGATCATTTTGCTACTTATAATGTAACTGACCCCAATAATATACTCGCGTATGATTTTATTACTTTCAATAACATTAGAGATTTAACATTGACAACCAATTTTGTCTATGCTTGTTCACAAGCTGAGGTTCGTGTATATAATGCTACTACTATTAATAGTATCCCTGCTGCTATAAGCTCTTATGCATTTAACAACACAGGACCAAATAATATCTTTGCTTCAGGTAATTATCTATACATCGAAGAAGGTGACGACGGTATTGCTATTGTAAATATGGCTAATAAATCCCAACCTCTCTATTATTCAGAATATCGTGATACCATAAATGGCATTGATATTTACAATTATGGTTACTATAGTTTTCTCTATAATACTTATACCGTTGAAATAATGGATATAACCAATCCTTTAGCTATCAATACAACTACAATAGAAACTTATTATGGTGATTCAACAGATATCTTCATAGAAGAAGATACAGCTTTTGTTGCAGATACAAGCTCATTAGAAATCTTTGATATCTCTGATCCTGCAAATCCTGATAAAATTGGAGTTTACTTTGAAGACTTTCAAGATATTAACTTTGTAGAGGTTAAAAACGATTATGCTTACATCCTTGAACAAAGTTATTTAGAAATTCTTGATGTAACTGATTTGACTAATCCTGTATATGTGAGTAATCTATCTCTTCCAGGATACAGCTTCGAAGACTTTTATGTTGATGATGAATTTGCTTACATCGCAGTAGGTGCTGATGGTGTACTTGTAGTTGATATTTATTATCCAGATGCTCCACAACTCTCAATGGTTTATGATGAACACAACGATATAAATGGTTTAGATAAATTTGAAGATTATCTGTATCTAGCTGCAACTGATTATATTCACATTATTGATATGACTAATCCTTATGATCCACAAGAACTAGGTAATTTCACTCGCTTAGGTGCAATTTATATCGAAGTATTTATCTTAGATGATTATCTATATGCATGTAATTTTGATGGTATAGATATCCTTGATATTACTGATATTACAGAAGATAAAGAATTAGAAACAATTACAATTGATATTGCTAAAGTAGGGCAATACAATACTCTTACAATAACCTATGATGTCTTTGTAGATGGACAATATATCTATATGTTAGATGCTATTGAAGGATTAGTTATCCTTGATGCTACAAATATTGTTCACCCCAAGAAAATCGGTCAATATGATTATGATGGAACATATAATGATGTTTGGGCTCGAAATGGTTACATCTACTTATCTGAAGGAATTAATGGTACAAGAATACTAATAACTGAACCACAATTAACCGTGAAATCACCACTTAATCCATACAGTCTCATTGCAGGTTTAACTTTCATAGCAGTATTTGGTCTGCTCTATCGAAAGAAACGAAGAAAATAACCTGTCCAAAAAAAGGAAAGTAATTTCCTTTCTCCCTTTTTTTTATTTATTTATTTAAAATAAGCAAAGGTTTTTTTGCTACTTGATTCCTTCTATTATAGGTTAAAGAAATATAATTAATTGTATCTCTTTTAAGGTTGTAAATTACTATGGGTTACGCTAGTCAGTTAGGAACTTTCAGTATAACAATTAAAAAACGATTTATTTCAATGGCATTACCAATTTTAATTATTTCAGTTCTAAGTGGTGTTTGCAGCACTCTAATCTTTGGTTATTTCAATATAGATGCTGGTGGTGGTGAAGGTCCTCCTCCTGCAACACCTGTTCCAGGTGATACCCCCGGTTCTGCAGCCTTAAATGCACTATTTTATGTTGGTATTGCTTTCATAGGTGCTTTTGCAATTTTCTTCATTTTCAAATACGGAAACATTAAACTTCTCAAGGCATTTTTTGCTGTTGCTATAGCCGTTACTTCATTCTTTTTTGTTTTCCTTTTTATCTATGCTACTCCATATTATGTTCTTGAATTAGTTAATGAAGGAGCAGTTTTTCGTCCTTCAACTGAATGGGTAATCCTCTCTCTAGCAATATTCTTTGGTCTCTTATATTCAGCATTAACAGTAACTTCAATGGTATATCAAATAACTCCGCAACCAATTCCTCAGATAATGGCAATGTTATTTGCTGTTTTAGCTGGTACATTTTTAGCTACCTTCCTTCCTATGTTAGCATCAATATTCATAATGATTGGTTTAAGTATCTATGATATAATTTCTGTGTTCAGAGGACCAATTAAGAAAATTGCTGAAGTAAGTGAAGAAAGGTACAATAATGAAAACTCCAGTGAAAATCAAAATGAAGAAGAAAATAAAATTGAAGAAAAACCAACAATGAAAATTTCTGAATTAAGAGAAAGTGAACAACCAATTGACGAAAATGAATCTGTACCAGATTCAATTTCAGATGATGCTGAGTATTACTATGCTGAGTACATAGAATTAGGTCTAGGTGATTTAGCCTTTTTTGGTATGTTGTTTAGTTTTGCACTTCTTAGACTTGGATTTTTTGCTGCGATAGGAGCATTTGTAGGCGTAGTTATTGGCGCAATTGGTACAATAAAATTACTTGAGAAAGTACAAATGATGCCAGGATTACCGTTGTCAATAGGTTTGGGTTTACTCCTAGCATTTGGTGTGTGGGGTATTATAGCACTAACTGGTTATTCAGGATGGGGTTGGATTTCACCTGATTGGTTAAGTCTATCAGTATAAAATTTAAAACAAGAAAAAATATACAAAAAAAAGAATTGTTGAGTTGTTTTTACAACTCTACATGTCTTCTTCTATGTCATATTCTTCTGATCCATCAGAAGTAATTTGCATGTTACTTGGAAGTACTTTAAAGGTAAAGTCTTCTACTGTTAGTGGAATAGTTCCATCAGGTGAGATTTCACCGCGTGCTCTTAAAATTTCCCTTGCAAGGAGCCAATAAACAAGAGCTAATGCTCTTCTGCCTTTGTTGTTTGTTGGAACAATCAAATCAACTCCTTTAAGCTCATTATCTGTATCACACATTGCAGCAACAACAACTCCCACTTTATTAGCTTCTTTTATTGCTTGTTTATCTGCACGAGGATCGGTAACAAGAATAACTTCTGGTTCTTGATATCCTGAAAATTCAGGATTAGTTAATGTACCAGGAATAAATCTTCCAGGTAAGCTTCTAAAACCACAAACTTTTGCTAATTTACTTCCTGGAACTTGACCATATTGTCTTGCTGAAAAAATTGCTACTTGATTTGGTTCATATCGTGCAAGGAATTTTGCTAAAGTTCTAATTCTTTCATCTGTTGCACGTACATCTAATACATATAATCCATCGCTTCTGATTAAATATATGAACTTCTTCATTGAATGTGTGCCTATACGTGTACCGATATGTACACCTGCAGCTAAATATTCATCTAATCCAATTAACAATTCTTCAGTTATTTGTTCTGCTTCTATAGACAATTTTTTTACCTCTAATTATTCTTAACAAATTATTACTTAATATGCCTAATAATGCAAAATCCATTCTAATTCGTTTAAAATTCTTTTGTTTATAATGGTTTACAACCTAAATAAAAATAGGTGATGGAATTAGTTTATCTTTCCATTAGCGATTCAAGATTTTTAATTGCATTATCTGAGCTATGAATCATATTTCTCACCATTGTTCGTATCTGATTTGTATTTGCTTCATCACCACATACTGTGACTATAGTCTTTTTTGAAGGTCTTCCATCAGACATTGTATAATCAAATATTTCAAAAATAAGTTTTAGTTCTCCCATTATCATCTCTTTAATCTCGAGCATAGTGACTGCAGTAAATAGAATTGAAATCTCTCTATCATTTAATAATGGTGCACTAGAGTATGGAGAAGCTATTGATTCTACTTGTGGACCCATTTCATCAGCAATAATACTGAAAATACTAATGATTTGTTTCTTCAATCCTTTTTGAGCACGTTTCTTTGCTACATTTTGTATAGTAAACCTTGACAATTTGCTTACTCCTTTATTTTCATTGGTAATCTATTGAAACAAATGGTAGATTATATTGCATTTATTATAATTAAAATTAATTAAAAGGTTAATGGAATGACAAAATAAAAAAAAATAAACATTGTAAGCTCGAAATTAGAGCTTACTTAAGTGGAATATAAAGACTTGATTTTGTTGCACCCATTCCAGGAGAGCCATGTCTTACAAGTTTTGTAGAAAGAGCAAATTCACCAAAAATATGACCAATCATATCAGGTCGAATAAGAAATTCCACAAAATCTTTTCCATTATGAACACCAATCTTTGCCATTACCATTTCAGGCAAGATAATCATATCTCGTAAATGTGTTTTAACAGTCTTTACTTTCTTATTTCCTTCTTTTATCCCTTTTACTTGTTCACGAATATCTTCAAGTAGTTTCTTTCTTCTTGGGGTCCAGTAAGAAGGACGGGTTAAACTTCTTCTCTTTCGAGATGGGAGTGTTTTTATGAATTCGTCCATGGACATTGATAAAACATCTTCAAATGACTTTCCCATATATTGAAATTTCTTTATTTCTGCTTGAGTTACTTCTGCTTGAGACAATTAAATCATCCTTTATTTTTTTTATTTCACAATAGAAGCTAATGTTCTATACTTCTTTTGCAAGAGCATCCTATTAAAAATATTACTCTCTTGATGAAAATAGAATAACCTCTGTTTATAAAATAATTGGAACCTTTATATTATTTTATTTGATTAAGAGAGATAAAATATATTACTATCTATCTTTGTATCTTGATTCAAAGAGTTGGTTTATTAATGATTTATTGGAATGATGAATCTACAATTTTAGCTACAGGATTATCCTTAAAACAAATTTCTACATTACTTGCACAGAATATCTCAGAAGAAGAGCTTATCTCACAATTGGAACTAATTGGTTTAAAATATAAAGAACGATATTTGGTTGCCAAAGAATATTTTAGTCAAATTAAAAGTGGTAATCAGAAGCTCCCTTTAATCCTCTTAATAGCTGGAATGCCTGGTGTAGGTAAAACAGCACTTGCAAAAGAACTCTCTGTTGCTTTCAATATCGGAATAACAATTGGAGGAGATGCTCTCAGATCATCATTAAGAACAGTTCTTCCAAAAGAGAACAATGAAGTTTTTTTTACTAGTGTCTATGATTCTTGGAAAGTTTTTGGAGAACAAACAAAAAAGAATCTCATAGCTGGTTTTCTAGCACAATCAGAAATTATGAATAGTGTAACTAAAAGAATGATTGTGGATCGAGGTTTACGTGACGGTGAAAGTATGATTATTGAATATCTCCATTTTCTTCCTTCTCAGTTTGAGACTGAGATTATTAATCACCCAAGTATCATTCCTATTATAATGGAAATTAATGATAAAAAAATTTACAAAGAACGAATTGAAACTAGAACTAAATATTCTCATTTAAGAAGCACAGGAGAACGATTATTAAAGCAGATGGAAACTTACCTTTTCTTACAAGAATATCAATGTTCTGAAGCAAGAAAAAATGAATTAACTGTAATTAATTTTAATGATTTCCCGTCTGGCTTAGAGCAAACATTTGATTTTATTATTGAACGAATAAAAGCAATAAATATTCAAAAAGACTACTCAAGAAAAATTGATTATCTCGAAAAAATAGAAAAAGAGAGAAAAGATTTTTCCTAGATTAAGAAATTCATAGGGTTGTAAAATGAAAAAGATTTCAGTTGCAGTAGCATATCCTACAATACCAATTATTTTCTTAGGTGGCATTAATCCAGATAGAACTCCACTATATGATACTATGGGATTAGCAGTTACAAGTTTAAATGAATCAACAAGAACAGAAACCTCTATTGAGATTCTTAATGAAAAAGTAAAAGGCAGTCCAATCACAGATTTTTATTTAGGAGAAAAAAAGATTTCAGGTTTGCGAGGAGAACAAATTATTGCTTCAATTAAAACATTTATGAAAAATAATGATCTTGCAGCTGATTTAGAGATACATTCCGCTAATTATGAGATTTTTAGTGGAAGTTCGGATTCTGGTCTTGCAGCTTTATTTACTGCATTAAATGATGTTTTTTGTCTTAATTATAACAATGAAGAATTATTAAAATATACAATGAAAGGTTCAGAAAGTGCTGGGCGCAGTCTTATTGGAGGTTTAACACTTACACAAGTAAGTAAAAAACCACTTTCAGTTACACAATTAGCTTCTGAAGAAGTATTAAAGAGCATCAAACTTTTTTCAATACCGTTTCATTATAATACTAGATTATCAGCTGATGAAATTCATTCTGGAATAGTTACAAATCCACTATTTAATGAAAGAAAACAAATGATTCCAGTCTGGATATCCAAAATAAAGGAAGCTATTGAAAAATCATCTTATCTACAATTATTAGAAACAGCGGAAGAGAATATTCGTAATGCACATGAATTATTAGAAGGAGTAGGTTTAGCTGTTAGAAAACCAATGATGTTGGGACTTTGTAAAGATATAGAAAAAATAAGAAATAAAGGAATATATTGTTATTATCTAATTGGTGGAGGTAATCTTGTAACAGTAGCTACTATTGACCAATATGCTAAAGATGTATCGCTCTTTTTGAAAGAGAAAGGTTGGAAATTTTATGATTTCAAAGTAGCTGGTGCACCAAAAATAGTGAGTAAAATGAAAAGAAATGATAATTTTACGGAATAATTTAATTATTAGAACTTTTAATCATTAATAGGTAATTATCTATTATATTACCTGTAAAATTAAACTTTAGATATGGAAACTTTTTGAGAGGTAAAAAATAAATGAATAAAAAGGACAAAGAAATTCCTAAAATAACTATGGCTAATATGCTTAAATTAATGCCAAAACAATCTTTGCAATTATCAAATGAATTTCTAGAAGCGTTGAAACCAGAAGTGGGAAATTTTGCAGTTATAATTTTAACACCAAATACAAAGATTATTCGTATTATCCCTACCTCTACAGAGATGGTTTACAAAATTACTATTGATATAGGTAAATTAACACCTGACTTTTTGAAACGTATAGGAAATCTCTTTCTAAGTTTGGGTTTGAAAGCATTATATTCCACTGGATTGTGTTTTGTTGAAGACAAATGTGTATTTGAAGGTTATATTGATTCGGTTGAATTTGAATCAATAGATATGAATGAATTAAAGAAAGAAATTATGAATGTTGAAGGAATTACCGGAGTAGATTTTTCACTCTTAAAAGTTGAATGAGGGTAATTCAGATTTAATAATCAATTGATTTATGAATTACTCAAGAATTTAATAACTTTCAAGTATTTTCCAAACAGTCTTTCCACTATGATCTGTTTTTTCTAAATTACCTTTCTTTGCTAGACTTTCAAGATGTGCAATAAATTCTTCACGGGCTATTGGAGCTTTTGCTAGTTTCATCAGTTCCATCGTATATCTTGCATGCAATGCATCTTCAAATTCAAATTTAGCTCCTCCTACAAATAAATCAAGTATATCCATCTCAATAGTTGAGAGAGATTCACCTGAATCTAATTTTGGAGGTATTTGTGATGAAGTTGTTTTTTGAATTGGAGATGTTTGTTTTTCCACAGAACTTGGTAATGCATCAATTTTTCCATTATCTATAAGAACATCAAGTAATGATTTTCCACCTTTGGATGTTTTTGAAAGACCATATAATTGAGCAATTATTTCAATGGAGCACCTAGCAAAATCCTCACGTGAAATAAAGAAACCTTCTTTAGCAAGTGTATCTATAAATTCTGCAAGTTTAACTGGAATTTCAATGGTTATTTTTTCCGACAATGTTGTTGTCTCCAAAATTATATTTGATTGAAAGTAAATAAAGACTAATAATATCTAAATATTCACTTTCGAATATTTCATCTAAATAGAGCTAATTTTCGATAATAACTCTTAACAGTATTTAGACATTTTGTTTTTTTAATAGCTTTTTATTATTTTTCTTAAGTTGCAGTTATTTGAATTCTTTTGCTACTTCAGCCATTTCAGTAAGGATTTTTTCAGGATTTTGGGACTTTACAATACCTGATGCTACTAAAATTCCTTTTGTACCAAATTCTAAGGCTTTTTTAACATCTTCACCATTTGTAATACCTGCACCACATAGGGAAACTACATTAGGATCAATTTTTTGGATTATTTGTACAGTTTCAGTTATAACCTCTGGTTTTGCAGTGCTAACTGATATTCCTGAACCAATTAATTCTGGTGGTTCTGTTGCACAACAGTCAGGACCCAAAGATGCAATTGCTCCTGCAATTCTAGGAGTACTTGCACAAACACATGTAAATAAATTATATTTTTTAGCTAATAGAATAATTTCATCTATAGCTGAAAGCTTTATTCTTCTTTCATTATGATTTATCAGTGTTCCAGAAGCTCCAGCTTCAATTATTGATTCTATTAAAATTTGTCCAGTATTACTTCCTGGAGCTATTGGATCTATATGTTGAGCAAAAACAGGCATATCAACATGTTCAGATATCATGCGTATATCTGAAGCTTGTACTGCAACAGCAATACAAATACCAGAATTTTTAGAAACCTTCTCACAGATTTTTGCTAATTCAAGTGCTTTTTTACCAGTACTTTGTAGGTAAGTTTTGAAGTTAATTAATAAAAGTGGATAAGTAATTTTTTTCATTAAATTCACCTTAAGATTGTTATTAAATCAATAATATTTTTTTTCAAATCTAGAATTTCTTAAGGGTATAAATATTATTCCTAAAAAAAACTAATAATTCTAGTGAACTTTTTGATTTGAAATAGTTTTTAATATTTAAAGCTCTTACCTAGAAGTAGTTCTCTTGGAGTGTGGATAATTTATTAATATCTCTTGCTACAATGGATTTTCGTCTTTGTCATTTACTTCGAGAAAAATTAACAATTAGTGGTTTTAGAGTAGAACAAATATTACCTGGTGAACATCCTTCAAAACGGTCTATTTTAGTTGTTACTACTGAACAAGAAGAAAGTGAATCACCTACAAATTATCCTAAAAAAGTTATTCTTTCACAAATTGAAACACAAAATATAAACCAAGCTTATTCAAGAATTATCCTAGGCATAGAAGGAAAAAAGATTTGGGAATCACTAATTATTGGTGTTGATCCAGGTTTAACCATAGGTATAGCAATAATTACTGATGGTTGTTTACGTTCAACACTTGAGACTCGAGAAATAAAAGAGGCTGTAAGATATATAATTTCTAGCTTGTATAACATGCCTTCTAAAATGTCTATTATTAGAATTGGATCAACAGGCGGATATCGAAGAATTCTTTTGTTAAATGAATTACTAAATGTGAAACCAAAAGATGTTGCTTTAGAAGTTGTTGATGAGCTTCAAACTACACCAGCTAGTTTTCAAGAGGCAAAAAACAATATTCAAAATGGTTCTAGAAATGGAACTAAAATTAAGGGAGGAAAAGATGCAACTGCTGCTATGGAAATTGCTTTTAGACTAGGGGAAAGTGTAAAATGTCCAGAAGAATGGCAAGTATCTGAGGGAGAATTAAAAGAAATACAAATTCTTTCTCGACAATATTCTAAAGGTGATGTAACCATATCGCAAGAATTAGCTAAAAAAGTAGCTTGTGGTTCGATATCGATTGATGAAGCTATACGTCAACATAAATCTGAACGAAAACAAGAGAAAAATTAATTGTAGGATTGAAATTAATACTATACCAAATCGTTTAGTTTAATAATAATTTCTGAATATTAATTTTTGAGGAGTAAAAAACCTATTGCCTGACAAACAAAAAACACAAAAAGCTAATTATGGAAGAATGAAATCTTCAAAAGCATTTGAAATTTTTCCTCAAATAATTACTCATTTGAAAAAAGGAAGTAAATTAACTGCTAATGATATAGAAAATCTAGAAAAATTATTTGGTGATCGGGTACAAAAAGCATTAGAATTAATTGGAGAAAAAAAAGTCAAAAAATATATTTTTATTCCTTCAGGTGTTTATCGATGGGTGGTCACTGGTCAAGGAAAGGATTATCTTGTTATTGAGAAAACTTTCTGTTCTTGTAGGGATTTCTTATTTACAGCTCTTCTTCGAAGAGAAGCTCCTTCATGTTATCATTTACTCGCTCGAGAGATTGCTGAAAAAATAGAACAATTTGAAGAAATAATATTAGACGATGAAAAATATTCTGAAAATATGGCTATCTGGTTATCTTAGATTAATCATAATGTAGTCTAGTTACATCCAATCTAACACATTTTGCCTGAAAACCTAAAATACTGGTAAAGCTAGGTAATGTTCTCCCATTATCACCAGAAATTAATTCCTTTATGTATAATCCTCCTCCTCCTGTAATTTCTGCTTCAATTTCTTTATCTGATAATTTTCTAATGGAAATATCATAGACCCTACGTGTTCTTTCAAGATTCGCTCTTCTATGAATTACTCTTTGTGGAGTTTTTTGTTTAATTTCAATCCCTTTTAATCCATTAATTAATTCAGCTATTTTTTCTTCAGAAATATCCTGATCTAAGATTATTTTTGCTCGATATGTTTTCTTTGTTTCTGTTGCTAAAGATTTTAATTTTTGTATTTTTTTCTTATCAGATATTTCAAGTTCAGAAACCTTTACTTTCCCTTTAGCTTTACGGTTTACTTTTTTCTGAATTTTTTTCAGATCTACTAAACGCTTATTGGGATTTCTAATTTCCAAAACAAATGGTCTCCCGTTTCCTAGCATTAGTGCATCTATATCTTCTCTTCCTGCTCCATGAAATTTTGTACCTGAACCTCCCACATTTTTGATAAATGGTTCTGCTATCAATTCCTCAACACTTTCTTGATATAGCTTGCCAGTAAAATTACACTTTTGGCATCCCTTCCCATTACATTCCCAACATGGCCACTTTGTTTGGGGGATAGTTCTAATGAGTTTTTGATATCTACCATATATGTATAATGATCGTTTTTCTAGTGTAATTTCATTTTTAATTAAATTAATGATAATAGTAATATCAGGTAAGTTAAAAGATGGTTCTTTTTTTGTTCTGATATTTATCCTCTTCCCAATTTCTCGAGTAAATTCCTCTTTCATTGTTTCGCCAGTAGTGATACTATATTTCGCTCTTAGAATGTCTTCTTTTTCAATTAAACTTGGAAGAAATTTTGCTCCAATTAAATAACTTTGAAATTCTTCTTTTGAAATCCTTACCAAAACTTGTTCAGTTATTTTATCAAGATCGTTAAATAATCCATCACATAATTCACATTTTTTCTTTTCCTTTTCAAAGGTTATTTTTAATTTTTCCAATGAATTAGATGCTAAACTATTATCAGTATATGCAATATTTTTAACCATTATAATTAGATGATCTTCTGATTGTATTCTGCTAAAATTTTCTAAAATTAATGCATTTTTAATAATTTTCCCTCTTTCCTTATTTGAGAGACCATACCCTAGTAAAGCAAATTGTCTACCTATACAATGATCACAGAGTACGTTTTCAACAAGTAATTTTTTAGCAGTTTCAAACATGAATTTTCACCTAATGTAAAAGTATATCTAATTTTCTACCATTATTAGCATTATTTGAAGTGTTCCCATCCTTTAGATGTGATTTCATTATATCCTGTTTTTGTTTTGGTCATTATTTTGTTTGGAAATTCTTTGCTTATTTTCCCAATAGTAAAAATCTCGATATTCTGACTTATAGCATTCCTTTGAAATTCACCAAAATCCTCTTCACTAATAGTAAAAACTAGTTCAAATTCTTCTCCACCAAAAAGTGCAAGTTCATCTTTATCCAATTCATTAGCTTTAGCAAAGTCAATTACTGTTTGAGCAACAGGAATTAGTTCAATAATAATACCTTGATTTGTTTTATTACGTAGTAGTTCAGTCAAACACCAAGCTAACCCATCACTACTGTCTATACAACTATTAATTTTCTTAGATTTTCCCAAAAATAATCCTTCCTTTAATTTCACAGTTGGTTGATAAATAGATTCTCTAAAACTCTTGATTTGTTTATCTGTTGCTTTGTAGTTTTCTAAATACACTTTAAAACCAGCACCAGTTAATCCGAATTCACCGGTAGTACAAATAATATCACCAACTTTCGCTCCATTTCTTTTTATTAGAATATTTTTATCCGCAATTCCTACAGCAACTACAGATAAAATAATATCCTCTGCTTCATTTGTATCTCCTCCAAGAAATTTAGCATTTGTTTTTTGAGTTGTTTCTTTTATACCTTTTACTAATTCTATTGTATCTTCAACTTTTAATGAACCAGGGAATGCTCCTGAAGCAATAGTAAATTGAGGTTGTATACCTTTTGCAGCTAAATCACTAATTGCCATGACGGTTGCTTTAGCTCCCATTTGGTATGGTGTCATCCCAGGAGGAGCATCTGTTTTTGCAACAAAAGTATCAATATTAATTACTATAGTTAATTTTTCATTTATTGAAAAAGCAACAGCATCATCATTGAAAGGTAAATCCCCTTCATCTATCATATCTTTGAAAAATTCTAGTAATGCTCTTTCCCCAATATCTTTAATTGATTTATTCATTGTTTTTCACGTGTAAAGATTTTCCATAATTATTCTAGTATTGAATAAAGGTTAAATTAATTTTTAGAATATAAAAAACAAGGTAAAACAAAAAGATTGGCATAATATAATAACTGAAGAGAAAAGGAAAAAAAACTTCCTCTAATGAGGAACTTCTTCTATTGCTACATCTTGAACTTCTTCAATTTCTTTTAAAAGACTTTTAACTTCATCAATTGATCTTGTAAGATGACGAGTTTCAAGAAATCCTTCCCAAACACAAACATCATCTACCAAACATAATCCTGTTGAGTAGGTGATTTTGTTTGCAAACTCATTAATCTTAGCCATAATTTTAGCAACGATGCGTGAAGTTAATGGGTAAATCTTAATGCCAATTTTAATTACTTCAGATTCGACTGTAAAGAAATAGATTGCTTTAACATTTGATGCATAAACAATCAAAATCTTACCGCTTTCTCCACTTGGTTCAGCTAGATCAGTAATAACGGAATCTGGAAATGCTATCTCTTTTGGAGATGAGACTAGTTTTGAAGCTGTAATAATTCCCTTCAATTATTCATCATCCTCTTTTGTTGTCCACTCATTCTTATACCTATTCAAAAAACTTTCTCTATATACCATAAAGGTTTTGGTTTTCAATGAAAGTTTTAGCTCTATCCTATTTGTTCATTTTGTTATGTGAATTTTGGAAAGATATGAATTGATAGTAATACAAAATTTGTATATCTTATTATAATTTTTTTGTTTAGAACATAGATCTTAAGAGTAAAAAACAATGATAAGTGATTTAAATTACTTTCTAAAAGTAAATTTTTCAACTTGATTCCAACTGCTCTTAACCATATCTTCAATTTCTAACTTTTGTTCAGCTTTCTCAACTCTATCAAGTGATACTACTGTAGCAGGTTTATTTGGAACAGCAAGACAAGTAAATTTAGCAGCAAGCTCAGAAAATTGATAGGTACCAATTTTTCTTGCAATTTCTATTACTTCCTCTTTATTTAATCCAAGATTTGGTCTAATTAATTGAATATCTTTCAAAACCTCTTGAATTACTTGTAAATTATCTATAGTTTGACTTGCTTGTTCTCCAAGGATGTCCCCTGTTGCTATAATATCTGCCTTGAGTTTTGTTGCAACAAATTTTGCTTTTCTTAACATCAATCTCTTACATAAAACACAAGTTATTTTGTTATCCTTAGATTGTTCAATAATTTGTCTCAAATCTTCTCCATGAGGCATTCTATATAAAGTAAATTTCTCTTGTTTTTTGAAAGTATCCAATAGTGTTTGAGCTATATTTTTAATTTGCTTTGAATTTCGTTCAGAAGATTCATCTTTCGGAGAATTATTATGATTACTTTTTTCTCTCAATCCAACAAATGGATTATTATTAAAATTAATGCCAATAACCTCTATCCCCGTTTTTTCCAATAGAAAAGTAGCAACAGGTGAATCTAACCCATCGCTGAGTAAACATATTGCTTTTTTTGACATTATTGGTCTTTAACCTTTCAATTTTGAAAAAGCATTTTTTAGTTCATCTTCCAAATCCAACTTTAACTCGCTACTTGTAGACTCTTCAACAACTTCATCCGTCATTTCCTCTTCATCTTGAGTTGCAGCTAAATCTGGGGAATCGAAATCATCTTCAATTTGTTGTTGAACTTTTTGTCTTCTTCGTGCTAATTTTTCTGCTAGTTCTCCTCTAAAACCACCTCCTGGACCTGCTACTCCTGTGCTTGGTGCAACTGCATCTGGAGCTGGAGGTCCTCCCATAGTTGATACAGGACCACTACTTGCATTTGTAGTTACAGCATCTGGATTAACAGTACCTGTTAGGAAAGATGGTCCAGAAGCATTAGATACTGGTAATGGTTCTTTTGAAGTTGGTGCAGCTTTAAGAGTAACTCCTAACATTGAAGCAGCTTCTGAAGCAGAACTCGGTCCTCCACCAGTACTTACTGGTGCGGGTGTTCTTGTTGGAGCTGGGGGTGGGGGAGGGGTTGATACAGGAGCTGTTGTAGCTCCAAATGGTGATGCTGTTTTAGGCATTGGAACAGGCGTTCTAGTTGGAGCTTGAACTGGTGGTGGAGCTGGCGTTCCTCCACTACGAGGTGCTCCTCCTCCTCTACCAATTTGCTGTTCCAATTTCAAAACTCTGCCTTCTAATTGACTAATTGCTTTAAGCAGTAAACTGGATAAATTATTAATTAAATTAGCTAATTCTTTTACACCTTGACTCTGACTATCGGATGAATAAATATCACTTAACAAGTTATCTAAGTTATCACTCAAATTCATTTGCCCCCATTAGGAACTAAATTATCATTATTTTTTGAAGTTTTATTTTGAGATAGTTTATTCTCATTATATATTTATTTGCTATTAAATAATAATAATACTACTCTTGTTGCATATTCCTTAATTCCTAAATAAAAAAGAGTTTCTATTTAGACATAATTTCATTTATGAAAGTTCTTTTATTAAATCAAATAACCATAAAGCACTATTAATAGATCTAATTATTACTGATTCTCTAACATTTAGATCTAAAAATGGATTTGAAACACCTGACCATGGACCAACATCAATAGGAGTGGTTTCATGACGATTCATTAATCCCTTAGAACCTGACAGAACATCTTTACCTGATAAAGTGAGTTCAGAAAGCCCATCAAATCCTGCTACTTCTTGAGGAACACGAACTACTAATCTAGTTATTTTCTCTAGATTAGTCTTTACAAACTCTCGAATAATCATTGCATTTATCTTAAATTCTTCAACCTTAACAGAAAAAGCATTTTGAAATATATTTATGAAGTTGTCAGTAGCCTTTTGATTTTTATCTTCTACTAAAAGCATTTTCTTTGAAATAGATATGTATGCTCGAAAATATTTTGGAATATTTGTTTCAACTTTTGATAGAAATGTATCAGCAACCACTTCCTTTTGCCACATTTCTAATAAAAGAAAAACAGTTGATGTACTTTCATCTACCAATAGAAGGTCAATATTCACCATTGATGAAAGATCATGAATTACATCCTCAATTTTCTTCTCAAGTTTATCGGGAAAATATCTTGCAATACTCTTGTCCCAAGTAAATATATGCCATTTACATTCATGAATTAATGAGTGCTCTCTTAAAATTCGTAGTTCTCTAAAATGGGCTAAAGTTAAATTACTACCAACATGCTTAACAAAATATTCTCTTTTAGTTTGATTTGTCTCAAAAGGTATTTTTTTTGCTTTCCAATTTTTTATTTGAGAGACTTTCTCAATTAGAATTTCCTCTGGTATGGGTTCAAGAAGCTCCTCCAAAGATTTCTCAGAGAGTTTTATAGTATTTCCACTGAAGTACGAAATTGTATTCTCCATTTAGACTTCAACCCATACAAATTACGAGCGATATTTAATATCTTTAGTTAGTATATTTCAAAAGCTTTTGGTTAGTGCAGTTTGTAAATCTATTTTACATTAAAATAATTTTGATTAGAAATAGAAATTGAAAAGAAATAAAAGAAATAAAAAATTAGAAAAAAGATTGTCACTTAAATAAGTTCAATGCATTCTTCTGGACATTCTTCGACGCAGATACCACAATCTGTACAATTATCACTTCTTGCAATGATTGGAGCTCCATCATCGGCTTCATCATAAACTTCTTCTGGGCATACTTCAATGCATGTACCACATTTTGAACATTTACTAAAGTCAATTTTTGTTGGCATTTTTATTTTCCTCTTTTTGTTTTGAGTATGATTAACCTATACTCTATTTAAGATGGACCTATTTAAACCAATTTATATACTGGAAGGAAATATTTGGTTGGTTTTAATGACCATTTTTTAGAGTATTCTTATATAATCAAGTTTTAACTTCGCAAGTCTATCCTTATAAAACTTTTTCGTTAAAGTGATTTTTCCTATAAAAAAATAAGTTTTTGCGATTTTTTCAGTAAGAAATAATCACAAAAAATTAAGCAGTAGCTCGACGAACTACTAATCGATAAGCAATTGTTTCTCCTGAGATTTCACTTGTTCTGAATATTTTTACTACTTGACCTGGTTTTGCACCAATGGCTTTAACAGCTGGATCACTTACAAGTATTTTTGGTAATTGTCTTCTTTGTATATTGAATTTATGAAGAAGTTCTTTTAGCTCCTCATCTGGACAGATAACATGTTCTGGAACAAGATTATGAGTGAAAATATCAAACCGTGGATCTTTGCTTGTAATAATCCATATTTTCTTTTCCTTTGCTTCTCTACGAGCATAATGAGTAAAACGATTATAAGCTACTAATAAGCCTTTTACGTTTTCCTCTCCACCTCTCTCTGCAATTCTATCCTCAAATTTCTTAAAATAATCTCGTAAAACAGAAACACCAACTTTATCTTCAAGTGAAATTCGTGCAAACATTTCTTGTGTAGAATCAGCATCCAATTCACATATTAAATCAATATATTGTTCAAAACGTTCTTCTTTAATAACCGTATATTTTCTTCTCTTTAAAATTGAAATAATGCCTTTCAATAGGTTGCTTGTTTTTATATCTTCGTTAGTGCTCATAAATTTCACACATCACTTAACAATAAATCATTCAATTCTTGATATTTTGACAAATTGTTTGTTTTTAAAGTATATGGATTATAACGACATTTTATATATTTTCTACCACTATTTTTGTTGTTTCATCAATAGCATTTAGAGTTTTCTCTATCTGCTCCTGCGTATGTTTAATTGATAAATACCCTAATCCTCCTCTAACAAGTATATCTCTATTAAACATTAATAACTGATATTGGGAAACCTTCTTCTTATCAAGATTAAGTTTAATTTCAGATCCAGAAAAAATTTCTTTTTGTTTTTCTTGGAACCAATGAATACTTATCATAGAGCCAACTCCAGTAACCATAGCAGGCGCATTATATTTCTCTAGAATTTTATTAATTTCTTTTCTGATATACTCACCTGTATCATTGAGATTTTTGTATAAGGAATCACCACCCTGTTTTAAAGTATCTAATGTAGCAATTCCAGAAACCATACTGATTGAATTACTCGAGAATGTACCCCCTCCGATCCAAACTTCTCCTCCAGCAGGTAAATTAGCTTGATCTAAAATATCTGCCTGTCCTCCAATAACACCAATTGGAGCTCCTCCACCTATGATTTTACCCATTGTAGTAATATCAGGAGTTACATCAAAAAATCCTTGAGCTGAATGATAACTTAAACGAAAACCAGTTATTATTTCATCGTAGATTAATAAGATATCATTTTTTTCTGTTTCTTCTCGAATAGTTTCTAAAAATCCTTTTCGAGGAGGAATCGCTCCACCAGCACCAAGAACAGGTTCCATTACAACTGCTGCTAATGTTTTTTTATTTTCATTAATGAGTCTAATAGCTCCCTCAGTATCATTATAATCAAAGCTTAAAATTTCTGCTTCCTCTTGAGTACGCATTCCTTTAGATTCATCACCTTTTTCAACTTCTTTAACAAAATAGAATAAAGTGTCATTTCCTCCATGCCAACCTCCACGTATTTTTGCTATTTTTTTCTTATTAGTATATGCTCGTGCAAGTCGAGAAGCATACATTGTTGCCTCAGTTCCAGTTGTACAAAATCTTAATTTTTCAATACTAGAGGTAGCATCTATTATTCTTTCTGCTAAATCTATTGCTTGTTTATTTACCATGCCATGATGATTGCCTTTAGGTAATTGATTTGATATCGCTTCAATAATATTTTTATGAGCATGACCAAGAATAGCTGCCCCATGAGTTATCCAATAATCAATATAGATATTACCATCAACATCCTCTAATCTAGAATCAAAAGCTCTTTCAATGAAAGGTGGTCCCAAGTTAAAATCATTCATATGAAAATCTCTTATATTATGGGAAACTCCACCTGGAATTTTCATTTTAGCTTGTTCCCAAAGTTGTAAGGATTTACCATGATTTCTTTTATATTTCTTAATTTCTTCTTCAATTTCTTCTGTTACCATTTCAATCAATTCTCCTAAAGGGATTGATATTTTTAGCTTGCTGTAATAAAATCAAACAAACTTGTTTGTGTTTGTTTCTTTATATCAAGAGGATGACCTTCAAGATCTGAATAGAATTTATCTACCCTTGTTGCAATAATAAAATTTATTTTCTCTTTATGCTTATTGACTAAATTAGCTAATAACTCGAGACGATAAGGATCTAAAGCTGCTTCTGGGGAATCTAAAATTATTAGTCCTCTTTTCATAGTACCATTTTCAGTTAAGAAATTAAAAATAGCAATTCGAAATACAACATCAATAAAATATTTCTCAGACCAAGACAATGCTGCAAAATCACGAGCGGAATCATCTTTTGAGATATTAATAATTCTAGTATCTGTATCTGCTAACATACTATAACCAAAAATTTCTTTGGTAGAGCGAGTAAAATTATTAAGAATTTGTTGTAATTCTTTTTGTTCGGGTAGTTCCCTTTCTAATTTATCAAGTTGTGCATAGTAACTCTCGAGTTCTGAATTTATTTTTTCAAGATTTACCTTTAGTAAACCGATGCTTTCATCTTGGTTAACCATCTTTTCTTGAGCAGAAAGACTTCCAAGTTCTACTCCTAAACGTTGAATTTTTTGGTTGATTTCTTCGTTTTCTTGCTGAATTTTCCTTCTTCTTGAATTATTTGAAGCAAGTTTTTCTCTGAGATTTTTTAAATTAGTTGTAATTTGATTCTCATCCTTTCCATATTTTGTGATATCTTCTTCAGTTGTACGTAATTGATGCTCAGTATTTTCTATTTCTTTTTGGATATCTCGAGTTTCTTGTTTGACATTATTTGTTTTTATTGCATCCTTTACTTTTTTAGGTAAATCTTTCCATTCTGTTCCACAAACAGGACATCCTTTGTTTATTCGCTCTTCCCAATGATTATAAATAGAACTTCCACAAAGTTCACAATTAGCTTTTTCTTGCCATTCATTTTTGATAATCTGGTAGTTTATATTTCCAATTTTCTTGAATCCTTCGAATTCTTCTTTTAGACGTTTTAAATCATTTTGAAGAATAAATCTTTGTGATTTTAAATTATCATTTTTCAATCGTATTTCAAGTAAAAGCTCTTGATCACGATCTAATTCATCTAATATTTTCTGATCATCTTCATCTAATTTAACTTGAGAAGTTCGAGTTTTTTCCATTTGATCCTTCAAATTATTATTCTCTCTTTGAAGTTCTCCTTTTCTTGCTCCTATAGTATCCACAGCATCAGCAGAAGAATCAGCACTAGCAAAAATAATTTCCATTTTTTCAATTGTAGTTTCTATTTTTCTTTTATTTGATTTTCTTAAATCAATTTGACGTTTAATCTCTCCAATCTGATTGCGTAATTTGATTGTTGTTGGTGTATCCATTCTAATTGCTTTATTTAGCAATTCAAAGAAATCCATTAAACTTTCTTCACCTGGGGTGCCTAAAAGATTCAAATCATTTTCTCTTTTGTAATAAACACCTTCAAAGAGTTTCTGAATTTGTTCTAAAGATAAATTTGTTTTTGAGAATAAATAATCGGAATACATATCTCTGGTATGAGCTTTATTTGAAAATTTAGCAGAAGTTACCCTTGTTCTTGCACCAGAATCCGTTAATTCATGTATAATCGAATTCTCTTCATCTCCAAAATTCCATTCTGCTTTTACATATGCTGTTCTATCAACTCGTTTTTTTGCAAAAACATTCCACGCGAAAGCATGAGCATCTCGAACTAAACTATGTTCAATAAGGTCTGTTAGTGTAGTTTTTCCAGAACCATTTTCAGCTAAGAATTTATTAATTCCATTTTTAAAATCTATTTTTTCAATCGATCTCTCACTAAGAGGAAGGATTTTTGAGAATTCCAAGGTTTTCAAAATAGGAAGCATTTACCTCACCAAATTCATTTTTTCTATAGATAATTAATAACATCTTAATTTTTTCAATATATCTCTATTTAATTTATTATTAGTTTTTTCGGGAATAAACTGTAATATATACATTCAAAATAGGAAAAAATACAATTCATCATGATTAAAATAGAATATTTTTAAAACTCGGAGCTTATTTAATGCTATGGATTCAATAACTACCGAAAAAAAGAAACATCGTACTCAAAGATTAATTTCTTTTAGTAAAGCATTAGGGATAGGTTTAGTACAAGGTGCTATTGGTTCAGGAATAGGAATTCTATTACTTCTAATCAACTTGTGGTCATTATTTGGCGTTTTAGTAATATGGCTAATATTTGGTTGGTTTACTTCCTATCTGATCAAGATAAATTCATTAGAAATCATTGTGACAATTGTTTCAGCAAGCGTAATTTCTCTGTTTATTTATTGGATTGCAAAATTGGAATTATGGTTTATACCTATTATTGTAGGATTATCACTTCTCTTTTGGATGATAAGCTTTACCACGAAAATTTTTCTCTTTCCTCCAAAAAATCTGAAAAAAGCAGAAGATATAGATTCTCATGGTTAAAAAAGGAAAAATAAAAATTAACCTAACACATTTTAACCTAAATCACACTATAAATAATAGTTTGAAAAGCTGGTGTATTTATTGATTCAATTAAATGTTGCTAATGATGATTTCAGAATATTCAAAAAAATCCCTGTAATTGCAAGAATAATTGGTTCTTTTATTTTTCTTATTGGGGGAATATTAATTCAAATCTTTTTACCGATAAATGGTATATTTCCATATGAAATGAAAACGATAGCTTATGTTCCATTCTTCGTAGGACTCATTCTACTGGCAATTGCTATAGTGTTAATTTTTCCAGAAAAGAAGGTAATTTCAGAAGAACCAGAATTCACTGAAGATCCTCCAATTTGGGAAGAAACATCTATGAATAATCTTTCAGAATTCTTTAATATTATTAATAAAAGAAACAAAAAACAAAAATCATTAGCTTCAAGCTTCGATATTTCACAACCAAAAGGTCGTTGGATTTTTATTGCCTCTCTTTTTGGAGTAACTATCATTTACTTACTAGTTCTTGGTTTAATTAATCGATTATTTTTGTCTACTATTTTATTCTTAATTGATATCTATTTATTTCTAATTCCCCTTTGGCTCGTGATTCGAATAAAATCATGGAATCCAGATATTTTAAGGAAAATTCTTTTCTATTATCAATTCCAAAAAGATGAAAATTTAGATGAATATGAATTTGAAACAAGTGCTGCTGTTCAATTAAGGAGAATGAAAACAGAAGAAAACACTGAAGAAATAATGGTGCCAGAAAATGTTCGTTTTATGATTGAATTTGAAGATGCCCCTGAATCATTTGAATCAATGTCTATTCAAATTAATATTAATCAATCTATGGGGAATAAATTTCCTTATATGGTTTGTTTCCTACGAATGAAAAAACATAGCGATTGGATGCCATTGAAAAAGGATGAAGCAACAGCGGATAGAATCGTTAAAATTAAGCATATGGTTGAAGAGGAAGATTTGCATTTGTTTGTTTTAAGCAAATCACCAAAAGTGGAAAATCCAAACCATACTTCACCTAGAGATGCTACGAAAATCTTCCGCAGAGCCTATAAAATGATGAGGGACTTTGCGTAATGGATTTTTATGATGTTATAACACAAACAAGTAATGGTATAATAGTAAAATTAACTGTAAAACCAAATAGTAAAAAACAAGATTTTATCATAGATCAAGGATTTCTATTTGTTTCAGTAAAATCCCCACCAGATAAAGGTAAAGCCAATAAAGAATTAATAAAATACCTTTCAGAAATTTTCAATATTTCTTCTTCAAATTTTGAATTAATTTCAGGACAAACATCTCGAGATAAAAAATTATTAGTAACAGGTATTGAATATACTGAATTAAAAGAAAAGATTGTTGATTATAAGAGTAAAAAATAATTATTAAGAAATTCTCTCATAAGAACCAATCAATTTTGCTCTGTCATCAAAGAGGCTCATAGCACGTCCTATTAACCTATCTAATGTTTCCATCCAGAGATCTATATCTTCTAGATAATTATTTTGAACTACTTTCATAAATGCAGAAGTTCGTTCACGCATTGTTTTCAAAGCTTCTACTAATTCAAAATCAATAAGATATAGTTGTGAGATATCCATTTCGAGGATCTTTGGATTTTCAAAGAAAGTTGTAAATCCATAATCACCTTTTTCTACATGTTTGGAAAAGACGGCAAATTCATTAATTAATCGCTCAGCTACTGCCCAAGTAGACATTTGCTGTTTCTCAATTAATAAAGCATGAATTTCTTTCATTTTATCATTAGTAGTAGTAATTTGCTTTACAATATATTCTCTAAAGCTTAGGTCAGATTTTCTTCTATTCGGAACAGTTACATAATCTATGTACTCTTTTATTATATTGCGAATTTGTTTCACTGCTTTCTTATCAGTGATTTCTTCTATCTCGTCTACCTTTCCACCAATTTCAATCCTTGTTATTTTACCTTCGATTTCAGTAGATTCATCTTGTTGCTCGTTATTACTAAATTCAGCCATTTTTGTTCCTCCGACCTAAATTACGGAATCAATTATAACTAATAAACATCTTTCTTTATTAGAATTTTTGCCTTCAACATAAATCATTATTTTTGTGATCTTTGGTTTTTATAAGCATAAATAACTTCATTTGTTGTTGTAGCAAATTCAGGACTCTTATCATCTCTGAATCTTATAAATCTAGGAAAACGAATTGCAATACCAAAATCTTTTTTGATTTCATCTAAAGCGCAAGTATGAATAGGACTAGTTGATAAATCTGCACCTTGGATTTCAAGGACTTTTATTGGATCAATCCAGACGTCAGGTTCCATTTTTGAGAAAACATCCTTTGGTTTTCTTTCAATTTTTAATTCAAGTAATTCTTCTGTTAGTTTGGATAATTCTTCATCTGAAAAACCTGATCCTAACTTGCATACTGTTTCAAATCTCTCAAGTTCAGGATTAAAAGCAGCCATTAATAATGTGCCTAGTGTTCCTTTCCTTCGACCTTTTCCATAAAATCCTCCAATTACCACAAAATCAAAACTATCAACAAAAGCAGATGTATAATCAAATTTGTGTTTTATCCATAGAAATCCTCTATTACCTGCTTGATATTGAGATGCTGGTCTTATATCCTTAGCCATTATCCCTTCGCATCCATTCTCGATTGCAATTTCAAAATAATTTTCAAATGCTTCAGGACTAGAAACAATTTCTTGTGATGCTGTTACTATTACATTATTTTCCCTAACAATGGATTCCAAAATTTTTCTTCGATTGGGATATGATTCGTCTAATAAACTTTCACCATTTAAATAAAGAATATCAAAGAGAAATACTTTTACTGGAACTTCTTCCATCACTTTATCTATATCATATTTCCTTTTTCTAGACATTAAAATTTGAAAAGATTTTAGTTTCCCTGTATCAGGATTCCAAGCTGTAATTTCTCCCTCCAGAATAACATCTTTGGAATTTATACTAGTTCGTAATGCTTTTTGTACATCAGGATACATACTAGATATTTCATTAAGATTTCTCGAATATAACGCTATTTCATCTTTTGAAATATGAGCTTGAACTCGCTCTCCATCATATTTAAATTCAAGAGCACATTTTCCTCCAAGTTTCTCTAAAATTTCTTCTGCAGAGAGCATTCTTTGAGCAGCCATCATACGAATTGGTCTACCAACTTTTATTGTAATTTCTTTCACTCCAGAAATGCCTTTTCTTACAAGAACTTCCCCAACTTCTCCTATATCACTAGTTACATTGTAAGCATGTTCTATGATTTTACGAGATTTTTCTCCTTCCCCAAATTTCCTTGAAAGAGCTTCGATTATTGTTAAATCTTTTACACCTAATCTAAGTTGTGATAAAATAGTTCTAGTGATATATTTCGCTTCAAGGGGAGTTGCTTTTGTAAATAATCCTATCAGTGTTTTTGTTTTTTTATCACTTGATCCCTTCCCTTCTTTTTCTGCAATTCGTTGAAATGATTCCCAAATATCTTTCACATCTAAAGAATCGCTACTTTTACTCTCATCAGTTTGGAAAAAAGCTCCCAGGTGTTGTTGTCCAGTTTTTGCCATTAATTCCTCTGCAACTTCACCTAAATCTCCTTTACTTTTGAATAAATTACTTACAACATCTTCTGATCTTCCTACAGTTTTAGCAATTGCTTTGATAACCATTTTATCAGCAAAACCTAATTCTAAATCCTCATAATCTGCACCAATTTTTCCAGATGTAAGATAGATTACTTCACGAAAAACTTCTTTTGGTGTTTTATCGAAAAGATCCATAAGTATGTCTATCATTTCCAATCTTTTAGTAGTAGAATCAAGTTTCTTGTAGGTATCAGCAAGTATTGAGTATTTCATAGATATTCACTTATAGTATATCCATTTAATTATTTTCTCTATTAATTAGTTTATAATTAATTAATACAAAATTAAATCTTTAAAAATTTCACAAAAAGAATAATGAAGAAAGGAAAGAATCATCCTTCCTTTGTACGAATATAATCTAACATAGATCTTACTTCTTCTTTCATTTCTTGTAAATAACCAAGTGAATCAGAATATAATCGAGCAATAATTTCCCTCATTTCAGAAATTTCAGCTCTTAATCCTTCAATTTCTTGAATAATAGAATTATCTGATCCGGTGGAGGTCATGGTTTGTTGCCTATCTATAGCTGTTCTAGTTGTAGACGCTACAGAAGGGGTAGAAGTTGGAGGTGGTGGAGGAATTGGTGATGTTTTTTCAGGGATTGTGCTTTTTTGTGGGATTACTGAATCAACTTTTGCAGGAGGTGGTGGAGGCGTTTGTTTAATAGCTGCTGGAGCAACACCTGAACCAATAATATCCTTACCAGCTAACCATTTAACAATATTTAAAGCAAATGTTTTGTTGTTGCGTAAAGATAATCCAGCACCATAATTAGAGAATAAACGATAAGAACCAATTGCAGCTATTTTACCGTTTTTATACTCCCCAGCGACTACAACAGGAACATTCGGTGGATCAGCAGTAGGAGATGTATAAGCTACCCCTTTCATATTTGAAGAACCTCTAACACTAGATCCCGCAACGATAACTATTTCTGAAACTCCTTGAGTTACAGGATGATTTTTAATGTCTCTAATAATGGGATGGGTTGGCATATTAAATTCATTATTTGATTCATCTTTTACTTGATCAGAAAGAAGATCAATACCAAATTTGTTTAATACTTCATTCAAATTTGTTCTTAAACCACGATCTCCGCCGGCATTTCCGATTGCTAAAAGACCTCCGCCACGTTCTACAAAATTAATAATAGCATCAATTTCATTTTTTGCTAGCTTTGAACCATCAGGACAAGCAAATACAAAAACATCACATTTTAATGATTTTTCTGAAATTGGAAAATCATTATATACTTCAACTTGAAATCCTTCATTTCTTAAAGCATCTCGTAAAATTGAATAATTGGTATTAATTTTCCCCCGTTCTTTTTGAGTTTCATCAAAGAATATTTTCAATTTCTAAAACCATCCATTTCTAAATATCTTGATAGTAATAATAATACTTTAGGTATACTGCTTTTTTTGAACATTACGGAAAGAACATATAATATTTATGCATTTAGACTCTAAAATATCTTAATTATCAATAATTAAAAGGAATTTCGCTATTTAAACTGAATTGTTCTTAGGAGATTTTCAAATGAACAAATTTACTCCACAAGAATTGTTTGATATATTAGTAAAAGATGCTGAACATCCCTTTTCTGGTTGGGATTTTTCATTTATTCAACATCGTATAGTAGATGCCCCACTTAGTTGGAGTTATCACAGTAAAATATTACCATATGTTAGAACTGTAAAGACTATGTTAGATATGGGTACAGGTGGTGGGGAATTTCTATCTTTATTACAACCTTTGCCAAAATTTACTTACGCCACTGAAGCATATAAACCAAACGTTTCTATTGCTCGTAAAAAATTAGAACCAATTGGTGTTAAAGTTTTTGAAATAGATGATATGACTAAATTACCTTTTAAAAACGATCAATTTGAATTAATAATCAATAGGCATGAAGAATATTCACCCAGTGAACTTTTTAGAATTCTTGAACCTGAAGGATATTTTATCACACAACAGGTTGGAGGAAAAAATGATTTTGAAATCAATCAATCACTCGGTGCAAAATTAGATGAGGATTATCTAGATTGGAATTTAGATTATGCAATCAATGAATTAGAGGGAGTAGGATTAAAAATAATAGAAAAGAAGGAAGATCTTACATATACTCGTTGTTATGATATTGGTGCATTAATCTACCATCTGAAAGCAATTCCATGGCAAATTGCTGATTTTTCCATCGAAAAATATCTAGATAAATTAAAAATATTACATTCTAAGACTCAAGAGGATGGTTATTTTGATATTACTAATCACAGATTTTTCATAAAAGCAAAACGAGAAAAATAATAACAGTAAGAGACATATTTTTGTATGCTAATCTATTATGGGAAATAATCGTTGGAGACTTAAATTTGAGCAGTAAAAATGATCAATATATACTTAGTATTGATGTTGGAACTACTGGTGGTAGAACTATTTTATTTAATCTTAAAGGAGAAATTCTTGAAAGTGCCTATCAAGAATATCCTTGTTTTTATCCGACACCAACTAGTGTCGAGCAAAATGCAAATGATTGGTGGGAAGTAACAAAGAAAACCATCAAATTGATCTTAGATAAATCGAAAATAAATAAATCTAACATTGTTGGAATTAGTACTACAAATCAAAGGGAGACCATAGTTCCAGTAGATGAAAATGGCAATCCACTTTCTAGAGCGATTGTTTGGCAAGACAGAAGAACAATAAAAGAATGCCAAGATATTAAAGAAAAAATTGGTATTGAGAAAGTTTATGATATAACTGGTTTGACTATTGATCCTTATTTCTCTGCACCTAAAATACTATGGATGGAAAAAAATTGGAATACTGCTTTTAAGACAGCATACAAGTTCATGTTAGTTCATGATTTTATACAAATGAAATTAACTAATGAATTTGTTACTGATTATAGTAATGCTTCAAGAACAATGCTCTTTGATATAAATACATTAACTTGGTCTGATAAAATCTTAAATGAATTAGAACTTCCAAAAGAAAAATTACCAAAACCAGTACCTTCCGGAGAAAAAATTGGTGAAATTACTGAGAAAGCTGCCAAAGAAACGAGTTTGCCTAAAGGATTAACAGTAGTTGCTGGTGGTGGTGATCAACAATGTGCTGCAATAGGTGTGGGTGTTACCAAACCGGGTAGAATAAAAGCTACTACTGGAACTGGAACATTTTTACTTGCATTTTTAGATAAAAGTCAAAGAGATTTAAAACGAAGAGTATTATGCAGCTGTCATGCTATTCCAGGAAAATATGTATTCGAAGCTAGTATTTTCACTACTGGGTCAGTTCTGAGATGGTTTAGAGATAATTTCTCAGCAGCAGAAAGAAGTCTTGCTCCAAATTTAAACATAGATTCTTATGAATTGTTAGGAATGCAAGCAGAAACAATACAACCTGGATCTGAAGGTGTTATGGTTTTACCGCATTTTACTGGCGCTGGTGCACCATATTGGGATCCAAGTGCTAAAGGATTAATTTTCGGATTGAGTTTAGGACATACCAGATGTCATATTATTCGTGCAATTATGGAAGCTACTTGTTATGAAATTAGAACTAATTTACAAGTCCTTAAGGAACTTGGTGTTAATGTGAAGGAATTAAGAATTACTGGAGGAGCAGCAAGAAATCCAACATGGAATCAAATTGAATCAGATATTTGTAAAATACCTGTAATAAAAGGACAAGTTGAAGAAGCTACTGCTCTTGGTGTGGCTATTTTAGCTGGTGTAGGTGCAGGAGTATTCAAAGATATACCAAGTGCAGCAGATGAGATGATAATAGTTGATGAACAAAAAAATCCTAATACAGAGAATCTTAAACTCTATGATCAATATTTTGAGATTTATAGTGAATTATACAAAACAATCAAGGAGAAGAATTTATATGATAAACTATCCAAAATATAATTTTTCTCATTTTTTCAAGTTTAGTTTTTTTTGCGAAAAAGTATTATTTTATAAACACAATAAAAAAATAGCATGTAGTCGACAGAATAGCTTTGCTGTTCTAGGAATAATATAATGTGTGATTATAATGTTTGATAAAATACGAAGATCCGCATCAAAAGCAGTTAAAAGAGTTGTTGGAGATGCTGTAGAAGATGCTGCTGAAAAAGAAACCCGTAAACAGGTTTCTAAAGTAGAGACTCAGTATAAAGAAGAAAGTGCGAAAGCTTTCAAAGAAATGAAGGCAAAGAAAATTCCAGGTAAATTGTTTAAAGACTTCGGAAAATTCAAAGGTGCTTGGGAGAAAAATGCTGATGAACCAGAACAATCAGTACTATTTCTCCTTATTGCAGCATATAATTATTGTAAAAATCCAAAAATTGGAGAACCAATGGCTACTCTTATACTATCGAATAAACACAATCAAAAATCATCTAGTTCTCCTTCTGGCTATGTCCTAGGTCCTACAAATAAAGAATTATTAAAACATATGGCAGAGGATATTAATATAGCAAAATCTTACCTTGGTGCTAATTACGAAGATGATTATAAATTCAATGAAGATAAAATCGCTATGGATCTTCTTGGAGTACAACCAGAA
>Ga0307379_10000108_pt1 | contig 138975 bp, 139 predicted proteins | sample UN2MG_FD_202237 | JGI IMG/M metagenome (GOLD analysis project Ga0307379, IMG submission 202237) | Soil microbial communities from Risofladan, Vaasa, Finland - UN-2 | ecosystem: Environmental > Terrestrial > Soil > Coastal area > Acid sulfate soil | place: Finland: Risofladan, Vaasa... | reverse complement strand
TGAGGGGCTACCGTGAAGAGCGATTCCCGCAAGGTCATTTACGCCGCACTCGGAGCCAACTCGCTCATCGCCGTCAGCAAGTTCGTAGCCGCCTCGATCACCGGCTCCTCGGCGATGTTGTCGGAAGGGGTCCACTCCGTGGTGGACACCGGCAACCAGGGTCTCCTGCTGCTCGGCATGCGGCGCGCCAAGAAACCCGCCGACGCGGCCCATCCCTTCGGCTATGGCGCGGAGATCTTCTTCTGGGCCTTCGTGGTCGCTATCTTGATCTTCGCCGTCGGGGCCGGCATCTCGTTCTATGAAGGCGTCTACAAGCTGCTCAACCCACACCCTATCGAGAAAGCCTACATCAACTACATCGTGCTCGGCCTGGCCTTCGTCTTCGAGGCCTTCGCCTGGGTGATCGCCTACAAGGAGTTCCGCAAGGCGCAAGGCAACCGGCGCAAGTTTCGTCTGTTCACGGCCGTACGCCAGTCCAAGGACCCCGCCACCTTTACCGTGCTGTTCGAGGACAGCGCCGCCATGCTTGGCCTAGTTGTGGCCGCGGCCGGCGTGGCCGGCGCGGACGCGCTCGGGCTCCAATGGGCCGACGGCGTAGCCTCCATCGTCATCGGCGCCATTTTGGCGGGCGCTGCGATCCTATTGGCGCGCGAAACCAAGGGGCTGTTGATCGGCGAAGCGGCGGACCCGGCCGTGGTGCGGGGCATTCGGGAGATCATCCGCGAGGCGCCGGACATTCTGCACATCAACGAGCTGCGCACGATGCATCTCTCTCCTGACGAGATCCTGCTGGCGCTGAGCGTCGACTTCGCCGACGGCATCTCCTCGCAAAAGGTGGAAGAGGCGGTCAGCACGCTCGAGCGCATGATCAAGGAGAGCTATCCGGAAGTGCGGCGCGTCTTCATCGAGGTGCAAGCCACGCATGACGGCATGGCGCGCCGCTCCACCTAAGAGCTACTCCTCCTCGATCTCAACGTCGGAGGTGAGTTCCTGCTCGGCTTCCGCGGTCGGCTGCCGCGTGAAGTCTTTCAGCGTGCCGACCTCTTTCGCATCGCGGGTGAACTTCACCGGACCCAGAACATAGGCGGTGATGAGCTCCGCCAAGGACCGCAAGGCGTGAACGTGAATCCGCTCCCAGCCATGGGAGGCGTCGATGCCGAAGCAGATCAGCGCGGTGCGCACGTCGTGACCGGCCTCGACCGCGGACGCGACGTCCGAGCGGTAATGACGGAATACATCGCGCTGATGGAAGATGTCGTTTTCGACGCACAACCGCGCGAGTTGCCGGGTCAGGTGATAGTCGAAGGGCCCGTTGTGATCGGCCATGGCGATAGTAACGCCGAACTCGGCGCTATTCTGGCCCGGCGCCGTCGTGCCGTTGTCCACGGCAATGAGCGACGCGACATCCTCGGTCAGAATGTTCGAGGCGCCGACGCCGACCTCTTCCTCGATGGTGAAGAGAAAATAGACGTCGACCGGAAGCTTGTCCTTGACGGGGATCAGGGCCCGCAACGCCGCGAACATGACCGCCACGCCAGCCTTATCGTCGAGATGGCGCGAGCAAATGAAGCCGTTGTCCATAAACTCGGGCTGCGGATCGATGGCGACGATGTCGCCGACCTCGATGCCTAGCTTGCTCGCCTCGTCCTTGCTTGAGGAGCGCGCATCGACGCGGATCTCCACGTTTTCCCAACCGCAAGGCTGCTCGTCGACCTCGTCGCCAAAGGTGTGCCCTGAAGACTTCAACGGAAGGATGGTGCCGCGATAAGAGCCCTGCTCGGTGAAGATGGTGCAGCGGGCGCCTTCGGCGAAACGCGCGCTCCAACTGCCGATCGGCACCACGCCGAGACGGCCATTGTCCTTGATCTGCTTGACCTGGGCCCCGAGCGTGTCGAGATGGGCGGCGACGGCCCGCGCCGGCTTGCGCTTCTTCCCCCGCAACACCGCGCGGATGGCACCGCGCCGCGTGACCTCGAAGGGGACGCCGAGCCGGTCGAGCTCCTGGCCGCAATGCCGGACGACGTTGTCCGTGTAGCTCGTCGGGCTCGGGATGGAGAGCAGCGCCTCCAGCATATCGGCGAGGTAGTCGAGGTCGATATGGAGAATCGTCATAGGGGGGACCTTCCCGGAAGAAGAAAATTCGGGGCGAGAGGCGCGTCCGGACCGGCGCGCTTCGGAAGAGGGGTAATATGATAAGCGCTAAATTTGAAGCGCTTCGCGCACGGCCGCCGGCATTGACTGGGGAAACAGCAGGTCGACGAAGCGCTCGGCGGTGGGTTGCGGCTCGTGATTGGCGAGCCCCGGGCGTTCGTTTGCCTCGATAAACCAGTAGTCCGGCTCGGTCGGGGCCTTCACGATGAAATCGATGCCCGTGACCGGAATTTCGATGGCCCGGGCGGCATGCACGGCGGCGTCGATCAGGGTCCGGTGCAGGATTCCGGTGACATCGTGGATCGTGCCGCCGGTGTGGAGATTGGCCGTTTTTCGGACGACGATGTATTTTTCCTCGGGCGGCACGTCGTCGAGCGAAAAGCCCGCCTCCACCACACAGCGCTCGGTTTCGGCATCGAGAGGGATCGTCGATTCGCCACCCGTGGCGGCGGCCCGGCGGCGGGATTGATGCTCGATCAACTCGCGCACCGTCGATCGCCCATTGCCGACGACGGCGGCAGGCTTGCGTATGGCAGCGGCAACCACGCGATAATCGATAACGATGATGCGCAGGTCCGAGCCCTGAACGCATTCTTCGACGATAACCTCGTTGCAGATCTTGCGCGCGGTATCGATCGCGGTCTGCACCTCGTCCCAGGTCCGAAGGCCCACGGCAACGCCCTTGCCTTGCTCGCCGCGCGCCGGTTTCACCACGACGGCGTCATGGCCTTCGACGAACGCACGTGTGCGGTCCTCGTCATCGGCGGTGACCTGTTCGGGCACCCGGACATCCGCCGACTCCACGACGCGCCGGGTCACACGCTTGTCGTCGCAGATGCTCATGGCGATTGCCGTGGTGAGCGCCGTGAGGCTCTCCCGGCATATGACGGAGCGGCCACCATAGGTCAGGCGAAAGAAGCCGCCCTCCGCGTCGATGATGTCGACGCCAATGCCGCGCCTGCGCGCCTCGTTGATGATGATCAGCGCGTAAGGATTGAGCACATCGTCGTCAAACGGGGCCTCGGTGAACAGCTTTTCATTGATGACGTTCTTGCGCTTGACGGTGAACGTCGCCCACCGGATGAAGCCGAGCTTCTCGTAGAGCGCGATGGCTTGCGTGTTGTCGTGCATCACCGAGAGGTCCATATAGGCCGCGCCGCGCTCTTTGAAATGCTCCGACAGGCGCCTTACCAGCGCTTCGCCGATGCCGGGAAGCGTCGCTTGCGGATCGACGGCGAGACACCACAGCGAAGAGCCGCGTTCGAAATCGCCGAAGGCTGCCTCGTGATCGACGCCGGTGACGGTGCCGATAATGCCGCCGGTGGCTTCGTCCTCGGCGACGAAATAGGTGATGGCCCGGCTGTCGCGCTTGGACCAGAAGAAGTCCGGCGGCACGGTGACCATGCCGCGCGCGGAATAGATCCGGTTCACTTCCTCGGCGTCCTGAATGGAGCTCAAGCGGCGAATATAGAAGCCGCGTGGCTTGGCCTTCGCAGGCTCATAGGTTTTGAGATCGAGCCGGTAGGTATGGGAGGGATCGAGGAACAGCTCCTGGGGTGCCGCGGCGAGCACCACGTGAGGGTCCAGGATATAGAAAGCGATGTCGCGCCGGCCGGGACCTTCCGCCCGAATGCACGCGGCGAGTTCCGTCGCGTTGGAGAAGGTCTGGCCAAACAGAATGCGGCCCCAGCCGCAGTCCAATGTGACATTACTCCGCACGACGCCATCCCAGTCGGAGGTCTCCACGTGCGGCTCTGCGCCTTGCACGGCCTCCCCAGTGCTGCACTTTTCCATGCTCATCGTCGAGCCTTAGATGTTGTGAGCCTGAAGCCACAATTCCAATAACGCGCACTGCCAAAGTTCGGATCCCCGCAACGGGGTGATGTGCGCCTTTGGGTCCTCGAACAAAGTTCCCAGATATTCGGAACGGAACAGGCCGCGGTCGCGGGCCGCCTGCGACGTCAACGCGTCCTTCGTCATCTCCAGCACGGTGCCGTCGATATATTTGAGGGCCGGCACCGGGAAATAACCTTTGGGCCGGTCGATCACTTCCGAGGGTATGACGTCGCGCGCCACGTCCTTGAGCACGCCCTTGCCCTCGTCTTTCAGTTTCAGCTCAGGCGGCACCCGCGCGGCGAGCTCGACGAGCTCGTGATCGAGGAACGGCACGCGGGCTTCGAGCCCCCAGGCCATGGTCATGTTATCCACGCGCTTTACGGGGTCATCGACCAGCATCACCGTGGTGTCGATGCGCAGCGCTTTATCGAGCGGCGTCTCCGCCCCCGCGCGTGTGATATGCGCCTCGACGAACCGCGCCGGGTCGTCGTCTTCCGCCATCCACGTCTCGGAGAGATGGGCGCCGAGCTTCTCGCGGTCGCGGTCGAAGAACAGCGCCTTGTAGTCGGTGAGGATGTCGTTGGAATTTTCGAGCTTCGGATACCAGTGATACCCGGCGAACACCTCGTCGGCGCCTTGGCCGCTCTGCACGACCTTCACGTGCTTCGCCACCTCGCGCGACAGAAGGTAGAAGCCGACATTGTCGTAGGACACCATGGGCTCCGACATGGCCCCGATCGCGTGAGGCAGTTCCTCGAGCATGTTGGCCGTCGGGATCATGATCTTCGTGTGGTCGGTGTCGAAATGCTTGGCGATGATGTCGGAATATTTGAACTCGTCGCCGGCCTCGCCATGCGCCGCTTCAAAGCCGATCGAAAACGTCTTCAGGTGCTGCTGCCCCGCTTCAGCCAGCAAGCCCACGATCAGGCTCGAATCGACGCCGCCGGAGAGCAGCACGCCCACCGGCACGTCGGCGATCATGCGCCGGTCGACGGCCCGCCGCAGCACATCGCCCACCCGTTCCTTCCACACATCGTGATCGAGCGTCAGATCCTCGCGCGAGCGCGCGAATGTGAGCTCCCAATAGACACTGTCCCTGGTGAGTCCGTCCGGCTCGATGATGCGGAGCGTCGCCGGCGGCAGCTTGCGCACGCCTCGAAGGATCGTGTGCGGCGGCGGCACCACGGCATGGAAGGTCATGTAATGCGCCAGGCCAACCGGATCGAGCGCGGTGTCGACATCGCCGGCGGCAACCAAGGCCGGCAAGGAGGAGGCGAAGCGCAGGCGCTTGCCGCTTTCGCTGTAATAGAGCGGTTTGATGCCGAGCCGGTCGCGGCACAGGATGACGCGCCCGGTATCGCGCTCGTGGATGGCGAAGGCGAACATGCCGTTGAAGCGCTTCGGCGCTTCCGCGCCCCAAGCATGCCAAGCCTTGAGGATCACTTCGGTGTCGCTGGTGGAGAAAAAGCGGTAGCCGCGTCCTTCAAGTTCGGCGCGAAGCTCCTTGTGATTGTAGATGCAGCCATTGAAGGCCAGCGTCAGCCCGAGCTCGGAATCGACCATCGGCTGCTGGCCGCGCTCCGACAGATCGATGATCCGGAGACGCCGGTGGCCGAATGCCACCCGCCCGCGCGCCACGATGCCCTCCGCGTCCGGGCCGCGGGGCGCCATCGAGCAGGTCATGGCGCTCAAGGCGTCCAAAGAAGCCGGCGAGCCATCGAATGTGATCTCGCCGCACAAACCGCACATCGCTTAAAACCTCGGACTGGTGAGAAGTTCGGATCGTCGAGCTGGTATACGTGAAGATACGAGCAAGATTGGGGCCGATCTTCGCGAGGCCCCGGAAGCCGCCGCGCCGCAACGCGAATATCTAAAGGCCATGCTGATGTAGGGGGTTATTGCACTAGTGCCAGCATCGATCAAATTTCAGGCGTCGCAAAGACTGCGCGAAATCCGCGCATATGCTCATTTCGGGGGCATGACGGCCCAAAAAATCGGTTGGATTCTTGCCAGAAGCTAGAAGTGGTGCCTCCGGGCGACACCTTCTGTTTACTTTGTCGAAGGCCCAGGAACTGCCCTGTTTTGCCGTTATTCGTCAGGGCTCTCGCGAAATCATTAGTGATTTCAGGGTGGCTGTTGGCACTCCCAAGGATTACGCTTCAGGGGTTGAGGGGACCAGGAGATGGGCGGACGATCCCAAGTTGTGGGGCTACTCGCTGTAGCTGTGGTGTTGTTGCTCGCGAGTCCGATTGCGGCACCGTCAGCTATTGCCGAGGTTCGCATTCCGGTCCCCGGCGTTTTCCAACCCGCACCCAAGGCCGTCACGCCGAAGCGGTATTTCCGCCCCACGATGCCGCGCCGAAATCCCACGCGTGTGACGGCGGGCGTCTCCGCCAGCGCCGTCTCGCCGCCCCAAGCGGATAACAGCGAAACCGCTGTCTCTGTCGGCACGTCGTCATCGGCCAGTGTCGCGCTTGCGCTCGACGTCCCAGCGAAGCCGCCGGCGAACGACGCGCAGACCGAAACCGGCGCCGAGACAGAGGCGCCATCGCAAAGCGCGGAAGCCACGCCCACCGAAGCCACGCCCACCGAAGTCTCCCCCGCCGATGAGGCCGAGGCCGCTCCGGAGGAAATCGACGAGCCAGCTGAAACGGCCGAGGCCGAGGACGAGTCCGACCCCACCGCAGACGAGCCCTCCACGGAGACGGCTGAGACGGAACCTGCACCGGCCGAGAGCGCAGAGGCCACCGAGACGGCGACGGCGACAGAGACAGAGGACACGGCGAGAGACGAGGCGGACAAGGACGAGACGCCCGCCGAGGTCACAGAGGCAGACGAGGCCACCACGCCCGTAGAGGACGAGACGCCGGAAGCAACCGATGCGGCGGAATCAACCGAGACGGATGCTCAGGGGGCCGCCACGCCGGTCGAGCTTGCTGAAGAGACGGAAGCCGAGGCCATTGCGACGGACGCCGAGCCGTCAAAGGTGGCGGAGACCGAGCCCGCGGACGCCGCACTGACGGTCACCGCCGCGGTGCCGGTCAACGATGCCAGCGTCGTACTCGAAATCGCGCCGCCGCCGGAAGAGGTCCTGGTCGCCGCGCCCGCGCCACCCGCCGATGAGGTTTCACCGGGCGATGCGGCGTCATCGGCCGGTGGGCCTGAGGCGAAGATTGCGGCGCTGACGCCGGCCGATGCCCCGGCGGCCGCGCCTGAGCCCGCCGACAAAGCTCCCGACAGCACCGAATTGGACGCCGCCCCCGACCCGGCGGAGGCTGAAGACGCGAGCGCGACAGATGCGGAAAACCCGTCGGCCGACGGCGGCGTGCAGGCCGAAGAGGCTGCCGAGGCCGAAAAGACGGCCGAAGAAACTGCGCCCGCCGAGGCACTAGAGCCGACGCCTCCTCCCCCACCACCCGCCCATCCCGTTGTCGCCGAGATCCGCGCGACGCTCGAGGACCCCGGCAAGTTCAAGAACGTGGCCGCTTCGGATCTCAAAGCCCTGAAAGAATTCTACGGCGCCCACGAAGGCCCGCCGCTTTGGGTCACCGATATCGGCTTCAGCGAAAAGGCCAGGGCGGTCATGGCCGAGATCAGAAAGGCCGACGATTGGGGTCTCGATGCCGCGTCATTCGAGCTGCCGCCCGAGGACGATTTGCTGGCAACGCCGAACGCGCACGCCGACGACGAGCTTGAGCTCTCGATCGCGGTGCTCAGTTATGCGCGGGATGCGCAGATTGGCCGCCTTAGCCCCTCGCAGGTGAGCAAGCTCTTCGACCAGCATCCCAAACTGCGCGATCCGAAGACCGTTCTCACCGAGACCGCGGCGGCGGGCGATCCGAGCGCTTACCTGGTGTCGCTGCACCCGCAGCACCCGCAGTTCAAGCGCCTGCAAGCCGCACTGGCCAGGGCTCGGGAGTCGGCGCAAGCGACCGGCCGCAATCCGAACAACGACCGCAACGTCCAGCTGATCGTGATCAACATGGAACGCTGGCGCTGGATGCCGCGCGAGCTTGGCAATTACTACGTGTGGAACAACATCCCGGAGTTCAACACGCGCGTCTTCAAGGGCGGCCGGCCGATCTATCAGGAAAAGACCATTGTCGGTCAGTACCAGTACGCCACGCCGTTCTTCACCGCACGGATGCGCAACATCGTGTTCCATCCGAATTGGACGGTGCCGCCGACCATCATCAAGGAAGACTTGGCGCCGAAGCTCAAAGGCCCTGGGGGTGGCGGGTTCTTCGGCAGCTCGAAGGACGCCATGCTGGCGCGCTACGGGCTCGCAGTGAACTATAAGGGCCAGCGCATCAGCGCCGACAGTGTCGATTGGAACACTGCCAACGTTCACGCTTACACTTTCACGCAAGAGCCGGGACCGGCAAACGTGCTCGGCCAGTTCAAATTCAACTTCCCCAACAAGCACGCGATCTACATGCACGATACGCCGCAGCGCGAGCTGTTCGCACAGACGACGCGCACACTGAGCCATGGCTGCATCCGCGTGAACCAGCCGGACCGGCTTGCCGCGCTGCTTCTCGGCGAGGACAAGGGATGGTCCATGGCGCAAATTCGCAGCCTGATCGCCAAAGGCCCGCAAGACAGCACGGTGATCGCGCTCAACAGAAGCGTGCCCGTGCATCTCACCTACTTCACCGCGATCGTTGAGGAAGACGGCCGGCTGAATCCCCGTGCCGACATTTACGGCATCGATAATCGCATGGCGGGGAAGCTGTTCAAGAACCCCGCGCAGTTCCCGGTTCCCGCCACCCCGGAGGTCGCCGAATCCGGTTCGAGCTCCCGCGCGCAAGCCCAGCGGCGCCGGCAGAGCAACGACTTCGACAGCTTCATCTCGGGTCTTTTCGGAAACTGAAGACGGGTGGACTAGGCCGTGAGCCCGCCTAGGATCTCGCGGGCAAATGTCGTGAGGGACGGATCGCGCGCGCCCATCACTAAAATGACATCGCCCTCTTTGGCGTCTTCCGCGAGCCGCTCGATGAGCCAATCCCGCGACGGCGCGAAGGCGGCGTTGGTGCCGCGCGCTTTGATCTCATCCACGATGTCGGCGGCGGAAAAATCGCGCGTGGCGGTGCCGCCTGCATAGAAAACTTCGAGCATCCACAGACGATCATCGGGTGACAATTCGCTCGTGAAGGTCCGGACGAAATCTTGCCACAGGAACCGCGTGGGGCCGTAGCCATGCGGCTGGTAGATCGCCAGCACGCGATTTCCACGCAGCTTCGCGGTGCGGATCGCCGCGGCGATCTTCTCCGCGTTATGGGCAAAGTCGTCCACCACCTCGATGCCGCCCTTGCACCCCACGGTCTGAAAGCGCCGGCCGATGCCGGAGAAGCGCGACAGGGGCTCCGCCATCTCGGCCAGCGGCACGTCCACCGCGCGGGCCGCGGCGATCGCCGCGAGCGCATTCATCACGTTGTGGAGCCCCGGCACGGGAATTTCGAACTTCACGTCTTCCACACGGAAAGCGCTCGAGTAGGGACCCGGTACGATGTCTTGTCCCCGCACGGCGGCGCGCGCACTCAAGCCAAAGCGCAAGGCCCCGCCGCCAAATTGATCGAGATTCTCGTCGTCACCTACGACCAGCGTCTCGCGCGCCCGGCCCCGAAGCGTGGCGAACATCGCCGCCACCTCGTCCATTTCCTTGTGGTCTCGTTGAAGGTTGAGGATCACGCCGACCGCTGGCGCATAGCGCACCAAGGACCCATCGCTCTCATCCGCCTCGACAACGAGAAGATCGGACTCGCCGGCGTAGGCATTGCCGATCAGACCTTCGGCTTGCAGCGCCGGCAAATCGCCACCCGTGATGACGGAAGGATCGCGGCCCGCGCCGCGTAGGACCTCGAAAGTCATGCCGGTGACCGTGGACTTGCCGCTGGTGCCCGTCACGGCAATGGAGCGGAACCGGGCCACGAACTGCGCGAGCATCTCGGAACGGTGCACGACCGGCACGTCTTGTGCCTTGGCCACGGCAAAGTCCGGCACCTGCTCCTCGACCGCGGTGGACACGACGAGCGCCGCGCAGTCATCGCCGACGCCGCTGCCATCCTGCGGAAAGACCTCGATACCGAGTGCTTCGAATTGCGCACGCACATCGGCCCGTTCGCCGTGATCGAAGGCGCGGTCGCTGCCGCTCACGCGCCCGCCGGTCATCGCCTGAAACTGCGCGATCGCGCTCATGCCAGAGCCGCCGAGCCCCGCATAGTGAAAGCGGCCGCCATAGAGATCGGGGATCGCCTGCGCCTCCGGCGAGGCGATAAGGACGAGATCGCCTTCGCGTACGCGGTCGAACAGGGCGCAGATATCGGCGTTCGAAAGCCGCACGCAGCCCCGCGAGGCGGGCCGCCCGATCAGAGCTTCTTGGTTGGTGCCGTGCAGATAGATGTAGCGCTCGAGTGAGTCATGGCCAGGGCCGCGATTGAGTCTGTCCTCGAGCCCGTCGAGCGTGAGGATGCGCGTGAGGATGAGGTCGCCGTCGCAATCCTCGCCGCGGCAGGTTTGGCCGGTGGGTTCGCGCGATTCGAACACCGTGCCGGCGCATGCGCTCTCGCCGATGCGCGCATGAATGCGATGCCAGCCCGGCGGCGTCTTGAAGGAGTTCTCCTCGCCGCCGATGCCGTTGCGTGCCGTGGAGACGGGCCACACCGCTTGAGCTTCACCGTCTTCGATCCAGGTGGCGGTCTGCCGTTCCACATCGACCACGAGCAGGCGATTTGGCAGCATGGCCGGCGCGCCGGGACGGCCGAGCGCGGCACGCGCGAGCGCGAACGCGCGGGCGGATATGGAAGAGGCGGGCAGTGTCACGCGGCGCACTCTGCCACAACGGGCGGGCGTCCTGTCACCTTTGTTTTGGCGGTAATCGCAGTTGTAGGACGGCCCCAGATAGTAGGGGTAGAGACGCGCCTCTAGATGACGTCTCTACAGGACGCTCTTAAAAGAGCGGACCGCCATACGGGTAGTAGTACTGCCAGTTGTAGTACTGATAGGGGCGCCAATACGGGGTGTTTCTCCAGTCGCAGTCGCGCATGGATCGGCGCGCAGCACGGCGGGACCGGTTACGCCAGCCCACGGTTTCGACCTTTGACTGTGCACCGCCAACCGTCTTGGTCACGGCCGCGTGGTCGGACAGGGCAAGCGGCGCGGCACTGACCACTGTGGGTGCGACGAAGGCCACACCGCAAACAAGCGAAAACGCAATTACGATACGCATAAAACCTACTCCCTGCGTTCCTGAGCCGATCGAGACTCTTATTCTGCGGGCACGCTACCACGTCTGCCTTTCCGCCCCGTTACAGCCGCCTTAGTGTTTCACTCACCATAGCGCCTCTAGAGGAGCGCCGCAGCGGCCAGCAAGATCACGATTTCGCTGAGCTGCTCGACGGCGCCGAGCACGTCCCCGGTCTGCCCGCCGATTTGCTTGAGGCTCAATCGCGCCATGATGATGAGCCCGGCGGCGACCAGGAGCGCGGCGACCAGGCCCGCGCCAACGCCGAGACATAGCGCCAGCGCCAGAAGACCGAGCAGCGCGGCGATGGTCGTGCTTCTCGCTGACGGCGTGCCGGCGCCGGCCGACAACCCGTCCTGACGCGCGTTTGGTACCGCTCGCATGAACACTGGAATGCCAGCGCGGGCGCCCGCATGCGCGGCGATCAGCGCCGCTGCCACGAGCCCCGGCCCCGCCAGACTTGCGATGGCCGCCACGCGCAACAGGAAGGAGACAATGAGCGCAACGACGCCATAGGCCCCGCTGCGGCTGTCGCGCATGATCTCGAGCTTACGCTCTTTTGAGGTGCCGCCGCCGAAGCCGTCCGCGGTGTCGGCAAGCCCGTCCTCATGCAGGCAGCCGGTGATGAGCGCGGTCGCTGCCACGGCCAGCGTGGCCGCGATGAAGGGCGAAAGCCCGACCGAAACGGCCAGCCAGTATAGCAGAGCGCCGGCACCCCCCACCAGCGCGCCGACCACGGGAAAGCTCCACGCGGCCTGGGCCAGGTTCGCGTGATCGGGCGCCGTGACCGGCAGCCGCGTGCAAAAGGCTAGGCCCGTCCTGAGGTCCGTGGTAATGCCGCCCATTCCCGTGAAATCCCTTCCTCAGCTCGCCGCGTTCCGGGCGAGGAGTCCTTTGCAGCCAAGAGTTTACGCCGAAATGTCCCGCTTTGCCTCCTTTGACGATTTGCGCGCCGCCTGTCTCGACCTTCCCAGCCCCGACAGCCGCGCGGCCGACGCTGTCGGCGCCCGCGAGGCACGGCTGACCAAGCCGCCGGGAAGCTTGGGCAGACTGGAGGCCGCCATCGCCTGGATCGCCGCCTGGCAGGGCCGCAATCCGCCGGCGCTCGATCGCGTCGAGATTCTGGTCTTCGCCGGCAATCACGGTGTGACCGCACAAGGCGTCTCGGCCTATCCGTCCGAGGTGACCGCGCAGATGGTCGCAAATTTTGCGCGCGGCGGCGCGGCCATCAATCAGCTCGCGCGTGAAGCCGGCGCAAGCTTGCATGTCGTCGCGCTGTCCCTGGATCAGCCGACCGCCGACTTTACGCAAGCGCCCGCGATGACCGAGGCGGAATTCCTCGAGGCGGTGGCGGCCGGCTATGACGAGGTCTCCGACGCGTCCGATCTCATCGTGCTCGGCGAAATGGGCATCGGCAATACGAGCGCCTCGGCGGCGCTCTCCGGCGCGCTGTTCGGCGGCGGCGCCCGCTTTGCCGGCACCGGCACGGGCGTGGACGATGCGGGTTTTGCCCGGAAGAGACTGGCTATCGAGACGGCGCTGAAGCGGCATGAGGAGGCCTGCGGCGATCCGCTGCGTGCCGCGGCAAGCCTCGGCGGGCGTGAGCTCGCCGCGCTCCTGGGCGCATGCTTGGCCGCGCGCCACAAGCACATTCCCGTGCTCATCGACGGTATCGTCTCGACGGCCGCCGTTTCGCCGCTCAAGGCGCTCCGCGCCGATGCGCTCGACCATACGCTCGCCGGTCACCTGTCGGCGGAAGCGGGCCATCGGCTCTTGCTGCAAGAGCTCGGCATGACGCCGCTGCTCGATCTCGGCATGCGGCTTGGCGAAGGCTCGGGCGCGGCCGTCGCGCTTTTGGTTTTGCGCGCCGCTTTGGCCTGCCACACCGGCATGGCGACCTTCGAGGAAGCGCACGTTTCCGACAAGCCCGCTTAGTTACTCCGTAGCAATGGCATGGAAGAACGTGCCGGTGACGTTGCCGCGCCGACCGCCCGCGGTCCCGAGCGCTTGCCCCTCGCCGTCGGCGATGTCCGCGAGCGGCGCGTCGTTCCCCGTTTCGATCACGCTGGCGTAGTGAAATTCGTGTCCACGAACCGCGTTGCTTTTCTTTCCAAGTGCGCAATCGGACAGCAGCAGCGCGCGGCGATAGCCGAGATGCAGCTTGCGGTCCGCGAAGCTTGTGGTGTGGCCAAGCAAGCCGGTCATGGCGTGGCGCACGCCATGCGCATCGACGAGGCCTTCGCCGAGCACCATGAAGCCGCCGCACTCGCCGTGCACCGGCCGCGTTTCGGCAAACGCGGCAAGGCGCGTCCTGAAGTTCGTGGCTGCCGCCAGCGCCCCCGCATGCAGTTCCGGATAACCACCCGGCAACCAGCAGGCATCGCAGGAGTCATCTGGCCCCTGGCCGGCGAGCGGCGAGAACGGCACGAGCTCCGCGCCTTTCTTGCGCCAGCCCTGCACCACATGCGGATAGACGAAGGTGAACGCGGCATCTTTGGCGAGCGCAATGCGCATACCCGGCGGCGGCAGAGCGGACGCCGTTGCGTCCGGCGAGGCGATTGGGCGCGCAAAGAGCGCGATGATCGCATCGAGATCGAGATGCCGCGCGGCCAAGTCCGCAAGCGCATCGAGCCGCGCATCGAGATCGGCATGTTCCCCCGCCTGCACCAAACCGAGATGCCGTTCGGGCAGGGCGACCGCGTCATCGCGCGGCAGCACGCCGAGAATTGGGATCTGCAAATCGGCGATGGCGTTTGCCACGAGACGTTCGTGCCGCGCGCTGCCGACGCGGTTCAGCACGACGCCTGCGATACGCACGTCCCTTCGATGCGTAGCGAAACCGCGCAGCAGCGCCGCCGCCGATTGCGACTGGCCCGAGACGTCGATCACCAGAATGACCGGTATACTGAAGCGCGCGGCAAGATCCGCCGTGGCCCCGGTGCGGCCCGGCTCCCGCCCGATCCCATCGAACAGACCCATGACCCCCTCGATGATGAGGACATCGCTTTCGGTGGCCGCATTGGCCATCAACCCGTCGAGCAGCGCCGGGCTCATGGCCCAGCTGTCGAGATTGACGCTGTCCCGCTCCGTCGCGGCGGCGTGAAAAGCCGGGTCGATATAGTCCGGACCGACCTTGGCGGCCCGCACTTGAAGCCCCCGGCGCCGCAGGGCCGCGAGTAGTGCGAGCGTCACTGTGGTCTTGCCGGCGCCGGACCGGGGCGCCGCGATAATCAGGGCCGGCGCGGTCACGGTGCGCTCCTCCCGTGACGGCGGGCGCTAGGCGCTCTATAGCGAATGGTATGAACGAGACCGCCCGCCCGCTTCGCAGGGGCTGGACCACCGGCGCCTGCGCCACGGCCGCCGCCAAGGCCGCCTATCAGGGCCTTTTGACGGGCGAATTCCCCGATCCCGTGGAGATCACGCTGCCGGGCGGCCAGCGCCCGGCCTTCGCGCTCGCCACCACTGCGAGGGGTAATCGCGCCGCCACCGCCGGCGTGGTCAAGGACGCGGGCGACGATCCGGACGTCACCCATGGGGCGCTCATTCTGGTCACGGTGCGTCCCGGCGCGCCGGGCTCCGGCGTGATATTTCGCGCCGGCGAGGGGGTCGGTACGGTGACGCGGCCCGGGCTCCCGATCCCGCCCGGCGAGCCCGCGATCAACCCCGTGCCGCGCAAGATGATCGCCGACGCCATCGAAGAGGTCGCCGCCGCGCACCGCGATGCCGGCGACGTGGAGGTGGAGATCGCCATCCCGAACGGTGCGTCGCTCGCCGAGAAGACGTTGAACGGACGCCTCGGCATCGTCGGCGGGCTGTCGATCCTCGGCACCACGGGCATCGTGGTCCCTTTTTCCTGCGCGGCGTGGATCCACTCCATCCATCGCGGTATCGACGTCGCGCGCGCTTGTGGGCTTGAGCATATCGCCGCGTCCACCGGCAACACCTCCGAGGCCGCCATACAGAAGATGTACGGTCTGCCGGAGACGGCGCTGATCGACATGGGCGACTTCGTCGGCGGTACGCTCAAATATGTGAACGGCCATCCCGTGGCCCGTGTCACCATCGCCGGCGGCGTGGCCAAGATGACCAAGCTCGCTCAGGGGCTGTTGGATTTGCATTCCAAGCGCGGCACCGTCGATCTCGAAGCGCTTGCCAAGCTTGCCGAAGATGCGGGCGGCTCGGCGGACCTGCGCGCGCGCATCCGTTCGGCCAACACGGCGGCGGAAGCGTTCGGCCACGCGAGAGCCAAGAACATCGCGCTTGGTGATAAGGTGGCGCGCGCCGCCCGCGACACCGCGGCGAAGGTCGTCGCCGGCAAGCCCATCGACATCGAGGTCGTGGTCTTCGACCGAGACGGCAACCGCGTTGGTCATGCGCCCTTCGTTCATGCGGGGCCTTCCCGGTAGCGCCGGCGATAGTCGGCGTCGTAGAGCGCGCTCTCGCGGAAATCTTCGGCGGCAAGCGCGCGCCCCACTAAAATCAGCGCCGTGCGCTCGATCTGGTCGCGTTCGAGTTGTCCGCAGATGTCGCCAAGCGTCCCGCGCAGGATCCGTTGCTGGGCTTGGCTGGCATGCGCCACCACGGCAACCGGACAGTCCGCGCCGTAGAACGGCGTCAGCTCCGCGACGATTTTCTCCAGCGCATGAATGGCGAGATGGATGGCGAGCGTGGCGCCCGTCGCCGCGAAGGTCGCAAGCGTCTCGGCCTCGGGCATACGCGAGGCGCGCCCCGGCACCCGCGTCAGGACCACGCTTTGCGCCACTTCCGGCACGGTGAGCTCGCAATTCAGCACCGCGGCGGCGGCGGCGAACGCCGGAACGCCCGGCGTCAGCGTGTAGGGGATGCCGCGCGCATCGAGCCGGCGCATCTGCTCGGCGACGGCGCTGAACACCGAGAGATCGCCGGAATGGAGCCGCGCCACGTCGAGGCCGGCGTCATGCGCGGCCACGTATTCCGCCTCGATCTCATCGAGCGACAGCGGGGCCGTGTCGATAAGCCGTGCGCCTTGCGGGCAATAGCCAAGCAGGTCTTGCGAGACGATGGACCCGGCATAGAGGCAGACCGGACAGCGCGCGAGGATGTCACGGCCGCGCACTGTGATCAGGTCGGCGGCGCCGGGCCCCGCACCGATGAAATGGACGCTCACGCGTCCTCTTCGGTCGCGGCGATCGCGCAGGTCGCCGGGCCCACGACAATGCGCGGCACGAGCAGCTTTGAGGTGGATCCCGCGGCGGCGAGTGCGGCGGCTTCCGCCACGGACGGCACGCCGAACAGCTCCTTCACCCGCGGGGAGGAGGATTGCGTGCGCGGCCCCGCCGCCTCGAGTTCGCCGGGCTTGACGAGATCGAGCCGCACACCGCGCCCGGCCGCCGCCTCGATGATGCCCGGCTCACTGCCTTTGCCATCCGAGGTGGCGATGGCGCTCAAGGACTCGCGCGGCTTGCCCGCTTGGGCCAGCGCCGTGTCGATCGCCGAGTCGATGTCTTGTGCCGTGGTGCCCTTGCGGCAGCCGATCCCTGCGACGATCATGGTTTCTCCCATCCCCATTGCGTGACCGGCATGGCGGGGCGCCAGCCGGTTTTGTTTCCGACCGGGTCGGCCCGCGACACGGCGATGCGTGTGAGCGCGCCGCCAAGCTGAGCGTGACGGGCGATCAAGTCTGATTCTGTCTCCAGTGTCACCGCGTTGACGACCAGCCGTCCTCCTGGCTTGAGCGCCGCGATACAGGCGTCCAGCACCCCGTCCTTGCTCGCGCCGCCGCCGATGAAAATCGCATCCGGTGCCTCGAGCCCGGCGAGCGCATCCGGTGCCGAGCCTTCGATGATCTGAAGCCCGGGCACGCCAAAGGCCAAAGCGTTGCGGCTAACGCGAGCCGCGCGGTCGGCGCGCGCTTCGATGGCGATCGCGCGCAAAGAGGGATCGGCGAGCATCCATTCGATCCCGACCGAGCCTGAGCCTGCGCCTACATCCCACAGGAGCTCGCTGCGCTTGGGCGCGAGCGCCGACAAGGTCAGGCTGCGGATCTCTCGTTTGGTGATCTGCCCGTCATGCTCGAAGAGGTCGTCCGCGAGGCCGGGTGTATAGGCGATGAGGCGCGCACCGGGAGATGCGGCAACCGCGATGGCCACGGTATTCAGCGCGGCGATGTCCCTCACATCGAAGGCGTCAGCCTGCGCGCTGCGTAAACGCTCATTGTCGCCGCCCAGCGCTTCGAGCACGGTGAGCGTAGACGGCCCGAAGCCGCTTTCGGTCAGCAGCCGCGCCACGGCGGCCGGCTCTTCTTCGTCGGAGGTGAGCGCCAGGATGCGTGCGCCGGGATGAAGATGCGGCCGGATCCGGTCCAGCGCCCGGCCATGCACCGAAAGCAGCACGGTCTCAGGCAGCGCCCAGCCCATGCGGGCCGCCGCCAGGCTGAACGCGGACGGCGCCGGCGCCACATGCATCTCCTCAGGCGGGATATGGGCCGCCAGCGTCGCGCCGACCCCATAGAAGAAGGGATCGCCCGAGGCGAGCACGCAGACCCGGCGTCCGCGCATACCGAGCACCTCGCCGGCCGCGAGCGAAAACGGGCTCGGCCATGGCTTGGCCTGGCCCCGGATCAGGGGCGCCGCAAGCGCCAGATGCCGGGCGCCGCCAAACACGATCTCGGCACTCGCGATTAGATCGCGCGCGCCGGCGCTCAAGCCGGCCACGCCGTCCTCGCCAATGCCGACGATGGACAGCCAGCGCCGGTCTAGGGCAGGGTCCGGCATGATCGGTTCAGGGCGCGCCATGAAGATCCTCATTCTCGGCGGGACGGCGGAGTCGCGCGCGCTGGCTGGCGCGCTCGCCAAACGTCCCGATTGCGCCGTCACCTTGTCGCTGGCCGGCCGCACGGCCAAGCCGTTGCAGCAGTGTGTGCCGACGCGGACCGGCGGCTTCGGCGGCGCCGAAGGGCTCGCGGCATTTTTGCGCGACGAGAACATCGACGTGCTGATCGACGCCACGCACCCTTACGCCGCGCAGATCTCCGCCAATGCCGCCCGCGCCTCGGAGCTGGCCAGCGTGCGGCTGCTCGCCCTGCGGCGTCCGGCCTGGGGGAAAGCCCAAGGCGACCAATGGATCGAAGTCGAGACTATCGCCGATGCGGTCGAGGCTCTTGGCGCCGCGCCCCGCCGCGCCTTTCTCGCGTTGGGCCGCAAGGAGATCGCGCCGTTCGAACGCGCGCCGCAACACACGTACCTCGTGCGCAGTGTCGATCCCGTCGATCCGCCGCTCGCCGTACCGCACGCGATCTATCTCACCGCGCGCGGCTCCTTTAACGAAGCGGACGACCGCGCGTTGCTGGAGCGCCACCGCATTGATGTGATCGTCGCCAAGAATAGTGGCGGCGACGCGAGCTACGGCAAGATCGCCGGTGCGCGGGCGTTGCATCTGCCGGTGGTCATGGTGAAGCGCCCGGCGCTGCCGGAGGCCGCATCCGTCGAGACGGTCGAGGACGCGTTGGCTTGGCTCAATCATGCGATCACTGCTGCCGCGACCCGCGGCGTGTAAACGAGCGACGTCTTGCCGTCGCGCGGAATGACGCGCGTTTCCGGCGAGCCGACTATGACCAGCGTGGCCATGTCGGCCTTCGTATTGGCCGCCTTGTCCAGGCTGGTGACGGTCAGCGCCTCCTCGTCGCGGCCCACCGCGCGGCCGAACACCACGGGCGTCGACGGCGCAAGATGCCGGGCGAGCAGCGCGAAAGCTTGGCCGAGCTGCCAAGGCCGGGCTTGCGAGATGGGATTGTAGAGCGCGATGACGAACCCGGCCTGCGCCGCCGCCGCGAGACGCGTCTCCACGAGGTCCCAAGGCTTGAGATTGTCCGACAGCGAGATGGCGCAGAAATCATGCCCCAAGGGCGCGCCGGCTCTTGCCGCCACGGCCAGCATCGCGGTGATGCCCGGCACCACGGCCACATCCAGCGCGCGCCACTCTGCGGGGCCCGCTTCGATCTCCCCGCATACGGCGGCCGCCATGGCGAACACGCCGGGATCGCCGCCGGAGACCATGGCCACCTGCGTGCCGCCGGCCGCCTCGCGCAGCGCGGCCTCGGCGCGCGCGCCTTCGACGCGATTGCCTGAGGCATGCCGCGCCTGGCCTTCGCGCACCGGCACCCGGTCGAGATAAGGCCCATAGCCGTAGAGCGCGTCAGCTTCATTGAGCGCGTGCCGCGCCTCCGGCGTCAGATAGCGATCGTCGCCGGGCCCTAGCCCGACAATGGAGAGCCGTCCGCTCATGCGCGGCCCTCCCAGCCCGGCACCAGCACGATGGCGAAATAGGGTGCCCTCATATCGAGCTTGTCGGTGAGCTTCATCACCGACGCGTTCGCCATGGTGCCGCGCTCCACATAGATGGCGCGGTCGAGACGCCCGGCGCGGTCGAGCGCGCGGCGCACTTTGGCGAGGTGGCGGCCGATTTTCATCACTACGGCGGCGTTGGCATCGGCGAAGCGGCGCTCCAACTCGTACTCGGGCAGCGTCGCCGGCAACACCGTGAACACGTCATCGCCTTGGGTCATCGGCGCGCCGACCGAGGACCAGCAGCCCGACATGCCGGTCACCCCGGCAATGACCTCGGTGGGGTAGCGATCGCTGAGACGCACATGGATATGCATGTACGAGCCATAGAACAGAGGATCGCCCTCGGACAGGACGGCGACGGTGCGCCCGTCGTCGAGATGCGAGGCGACGGCGGCGGCCGAGACGTCATAGAAATCGCGGATCGCATCGCGATAGCCGGCGTGCTCTTTCGGGATCTCGGTGGTCACGGGATAGAGCAGGGGCAGTTCCTCGGCGCCGTTGAGATGGTCCGCCACGATGGCCCGCGCATTGCTCTCATTGCCCGCCTTGGCGAAATAGGCGACCACGTCGGCCGCCTTCAGCGCGTCGATGGCATTGAGCGTGAGCAGGCCGGGATCGCCCGGGCCGACGCCGACGCCGATGAGCCGTCCGGTCATATGCCCTCCTTGGCGAGCGCGTTGAGTCCCGCCGCCGTCATGGCGCTGCCGCCCATGCGCCCGCGCACCACGAGCCAGGGCACGCCATAGGCGTTCTCCGCGAGCGCGTCTTTGGATTCTGCCGCGCCGACGAAGCCGACAGGAATGCCGAGCACGGCCGCCGGCTTCGGCGCGCCGGCCCTCAGCATCTCCAGCAGATGGAACAAGGCGGTGGGCGCATTCCCGATGGCGACAACTGCGCCTTCGAGACGGTCACGCCACAGTTCGAGCGCCGCGGCAGACCGCGTGGTGCCAAGTTTCTCGGCGAGCGCCGGCACGCGTTCGTCGCGCAGCGTGCAAATCACGTCGTTGTTCGCCGGCAGCCGGGCGCGCGTGACGCCATGGGACACCATCTGCGCGTCGCAGAAGATCGGCGCGCCGTTCTGCAAGGCGCCGCGCGCGGCGTGCACGAAGTCCGGCGAAAAGTCGATCGAGGCCGCCGCATCGACTCGGCCGCAGGCATGAATCATGCGCACGGCGACATCGGCCTGTGCGTCCGAGAAGCGCGCCAGATCCGCCTCTTCGCGGATGATGGCGAAGGAGCGTTCGTAGATCGCAGCGCCATCGCGGATATAGTTCTGCTGCTTAAGCATCGGTAGTCTCCGGCGACGTCAAGCGCACGACCTCGGCCACGACGGTGCTTTCATCGATGTACGTGTCGGGCCGCGAACGCGCAGGCCCGCCATGAATGAGACCACAGCCTTGCTCGGTGCCGACAATCGTCAGGGGAGCGGCCGCCGGATGCGCGCAGCCTTTGGCGCAGCCGGAAACATGCACGGCGATACCGTCTTCCGAGGGCGCCGAGGCATTGGCGATCTCCGCGGCAAGCGCCCGCGCGGCGATCAACCCCGAGGCGCAAGCCGGGGCACCGGGGCAGGCGGCGACGCGGCGCCGTGAATCCCGCGCATCGACAATGAAACCGAGACTGTCCGCCGCCGTGGCCAGCGCGAAGGCTGCCATTTCCGTGATCGGCCCGAGAAGCAGCGTGCGCGCGGGTGCCGTGGCGATCCAGGCTGCGCCGTTGGCCCTCGCCATGCGCACCAAGGCAATGAGGTCCAAAGCGTGCGCCTGGCCGAAGGGCAGCGCCACGCCCATGGCGCACAATCCGCTTGTCAGTCTATGCAGCCCGATCGTCTCGGCTTGCGGCCGTGACGCTAGGGGCGCCGCCGGCGTCACGCGGTCTCCAGCAACTGCTCGGAACGTCTCAAGGCTGCCTTGACGCAGCACGTCCGAAGCGCGCGCGTCCGCCTCCTGCGCGGCGATCACCCCGAGCAGGTCCGAGACGAGCGCCGCGGCGTTTTCAACCGTGACGAGTCCGAGCGGTGTTGCCGAGCTGGCGTCCCCGCCGAGCGAAACATGTAGCAACGGTCCGTCTGTGGAGGGCACCGCACGCAGCCGGATATCAGCCGTAAGTGCATCGAGATGAAGCCGTCCGCCGCCATCGACCGCGACCGAGACCTTCGGCGCCAGCACCAGGCCACGTACAGCGCTCATCTTACGGATGTCGCGTGCGAGCACGTGCGCATCGATCTGCGCGGTGGGATCATTGGGAAGCGGAGAGCCTATCACCGAGGGGTCTTCGCAGACGTCGATCGCAAGACTGGCTGCTGTATTGGCGAAGAGCGGGGCCGAGACCGGCGTCAGCCCACGCACTTGCAGGCCGCCGCGCGCGCTCACTTCCATGAGCCCGTTGCCGTGAGTCTCCGCCGCTGCGCAAAGTCCGGCAAAGGCGTCGATGGTCATAGGCCCGGCCGGCACGATGCGCGCCAAGAGCCCGTCGCCGGTTTCCATCGGCGCGGAAAGACGCGGGCAGGCGCCCCGAACACGAAGCGTGCTCATAGGACCACCTCCGTCTCGAGCGCAATTGACTCGGTGCCGAGGTCGTTGCGCCGGGGATGCCAGAGGCCTTTGCTTCGCGCCGCCTCAAGGCGCTCGGCGATCGCGCGCGCCGCGTCCGGGTTCTCGCGCAGGAGAAAGTCGCGCACGGTCTCATCGGCGAGATAAGCGTTGTGCACTTCGTCGAACAGCGCGCTGGATACGGCCCCGGTGGTCTCGGCGAAGTCGACGAGCCGGTCGACTGTCTCGGCGAGCTCGGCGGCGCCACGCGCGCCATGACGCATCATGCCTTGGATGAACTTGGGACTCGTCGCCCGCCCACGCACGATGCGTGCGAGTGCTTGAGGAAGCGGCCGCGCGCGGGGGCGCGCCGGGTCGGTCACGTCGAGCATGACGAGATCGGGCGTGGCGCCGAGGTTTCGCGCGGCGGCGGCGAACCCGCCCACATGGGCCACGTCCTCCGCGCCTTCGAGAATATCGCGGCTCGGATCGTCGCTGAGATGGAGCAGAAGATCGGCGTCCGCCACGCGATGGGCGAATGCGCCCGGGTTTGCCGTGCCAAAGCCCTCCACGCCGGCATAACTGTGTGACGTCGCCGCGAGATAGGCCGCGCCAAGCGCATCATCCGGCGTGTCCCGCCCCAGCAAGTCCTCGACGCCCGCGCCGTACGCACCGGGCGCGTTGCCGAAGATGCGGGCGGGCGCGACCTCGCGGTCGCTTTCCCGCCGGGCGGCGGCCAACGGGTTTTCCTCATCGTCCTCATCGCGGTCGGCCACAAGCTGAACGGCGGCGTCGATCAGCGCGATCTGCGCTGGAAAGAGATCCCGGAACAGCCCGGAAATACGCCACGTCACGTCCACGCGCGGCCGGCCCATCACTGCAGGCGGCATCACCTCCATGCCTGTGACACGGCCGGTGGCCGGATCCCAGGTGGGGCGGCAGCCCATCAGCGCAAGCCCTTGGGCGATCTCCTCGCCCCCGGTTCTGAGCGTGGCGCTGCCCCAAAGATCGATGACCAGCGAACGCGGCATCTCGCCATGGCTTTGCATGTAGGCGCGGATTACCTCGTCTGCGGCAAGCTTGCCGAGTTCCATAGCGGTCGGCGTCGGGAGTACGCGCGGATCGGCAGTGAAAAGGTTGCGGCCCGTTGGGAGCACGTCGCGGCGGCCTCTTGAAGGCGCACCGGCGGGGCCGGGGCCCACACGCTTGCCGTCGAGCGACATGATCAGCGCTTCGCGTTCGGCCGCCGCGCAAGCGCGCCAGACGGCATCGTCGGTGTGCGGCATGCGCCCATAAATATGCAGCCCGTCCTTGATGGCGAAGTCCTTCAGGTCGCAGAGCCAGGCGTCGATCTTCTTGAGCGCGTCCTGATTGTCCTCGCGCCCCTCGACGCCGGCCTCGCGCGCGAGGCCGGAAGCTTCCGCCTTGTCGACGATGAGCCGCGCCAGACGATCGCGGCGGCGGCGATCCAAACCGTCGGCGATGGCGTACTCATCGACGAGCTGCTCCAGCTCTTGGGCCGCGCCGGACATTTCCGTGCCGGTCAAGGGCGGCGGCAAATGGCCGATGGTGACGGCGGCGACGCGCCGCTTGGCCTGAGCGGCCTCGCCGGGATTGCTCACGATGAACGGGTAAATCACCGGCAGCGCGCCCACGATCGCTTCCGGGAAGCAGGCACCCGTCAGCGCCACGGCCTTGCCCGGGAGCCATTCCAGCGTGCCGTGCGCGCCGAGATGCAGCAGGGCGTGCGCGTCGACCGCATTTTGCAGCCAAAGCCCGAAAGCGAGCAGTGCGTGGCGCGGCGGCAATGTCGGATCGTGATAGTCGGCACGGCGATCATGGGCAGAGCCGCGGTCGGGCGGCAGCGCCACGGTGATATTGCCGAACGAGGCGGCGCGGAAACGGAACGCGCCGTCGCGAAAATCGGGATCTTTCTCAGGCTCGCCCCAAGCGGCGGTGATCTCATCGGCGATTTTCGCAGGCAGCGCCGCCAGTAAGCGCACGTAATCGGCCAGCGAGAACGCCGGCGATTCCACGCCCGTCTCCAAGCTGTCGAGCAGAGCCGGCGAGCCGGCAGGAATTTGATCGACCGCGTAGCCCGCATCATCGAGATCAGCCAACAGCGCCAGCACGCTGGCCGGCACGTCGAGCCCGACCGCGTAGCCGGTGCGGCCGCCGGCGCCCGGATAGTCGGGCAACACCACGGCGATGCGCCGTTCCTCGCGCGGTGTGTCTTGGAGCCGCACGAGCGCGGCGATCCTGTCTGCGACCGCTGCGATCCGGTCCGGCTCGGACCGGCTGCCGAATGCAGTGAACCCAAGCTGGTCGTCTTTCGGCAATGCGTCCTTGAAGCCGAGCGCGCCCGCGAGCACGCGCCCATCGAGTTCGGGCAGCACCACATGCATGGCGAGGTCGGCAGGCCCAAGTCCGCGCGGGTTCTCGGCCCAGGCGTCGCGCCGCGTGGTGGCGATCATGGCTTGCAGCACCGGCGCATCCGTCGCGTCCAGCACGCCGTCACCGGCGGCGAAAGCGGTGGCCGTGACAACGGCGGCGGGCGAAAAGGCTTCCAACGTCTCGCGCACGAAGGCGCCGGCCTCCTTGTCCTTCAAGCTTGGGACGAACAGCGGCGCGGGCGTCAGGCCGCGTTCTTGAAGTGCAGCGCATAGATCATCGATCGGCGCGGTATCGGCGGCGAGCAGGGCCGACCGGTAGAAGACGATTGCGATCAGCGGTTGCCCGGTCGCGATCTTGTCGCGCAGCACATGCAGCGGCACGGCGCCTTTACCCGGTAAATAACCCGCCATGCGCGGAACGCGCGCCGGCTTCGGCGCATCGAGCTTGTGGCCGGCATGCTGTGCGAGGCGGCGCAGGAGAGAGTGCAGATTCTGCGCACCCCCTTCGCGGAAATAGGCGAGCAAAGTTTGCAGGTCTTCGGATGGAAGCGTCGAGGCTTCGAAGAGCCGCGCATCGTCACGGTCCTCCCCCGGTAATACCGCCAGCGCGATGCCGTTGTCCCGAGCGCAGGCCGAAAGCGTCTCCACCCCATAGGGCCACCAATCAAGCCCGCCCAAAAGCCGCACGACGATCACCTTTGCGTGCCGCGCCACCGTGTCGGTCCACAGATCGATGGACATGGGATGACGCAGATCGCGTAAGTGCGCGAGCCGCACGCTCGGCAATGCATCGCGCTCGGCGGTGTAGGCGGTGGCGAGTCCCGCGAGATCGCTGTCGACGAAAGACACCACCACGATGTCGCCCGGCGTCTGGCCGAGATCGATAGGCTCGACGATGTCGTCGAGGCTCGTGGAGGATGTCTGCAACAGATGCATGCGCGCTACCCGGCGAGTGATTTCATGACCGCGTCGCGGTCGAGACCTTTGAGGCCGATGACCACGACACTCCCTTGGCGGTCTTCGGCGGCGCCCCAAGGCCGGTCATAATAATGGCTGACGCGCGGTCCGACCGCCTGAATTAGAAGGCGCATGGGCTTCCCCGTCACGGCGGTGAAGCCCTTCACGCGCAGGATATTGTGGGCTTCGGCGGCTTTCGCGATGCGTTGCGTGATGGTCGCGGGATCACCGACTTCGGCAAGCGGCACCACGAAGCTGTCGAAATCGTCGTGGTCGTGATCCTCTTCCGCGTCGTGGTGCGTCATGCGGTTTTCGATGTCGTTCTCGGTTCCAATGCCCAGGCCAAGCAGCGCCATCGGATCGACTTTACCATCGGCCACGGTGACGATTCCCACGGCCCGCGGGAGCGCCCCGGTCACGGCCGCCATGGCACGCTCGAGTCCGCCCGCATCCAACAGATCGCGCTTGTTCAGCACCACCAGGTCGGCGCAGGCGATCTGGTCTTCGAACACCTCTTCGATGGGATCGTCATGATCGAGCGCGTCGTCCGCAGCACGCTGCGCGGACAACGCCACGAGATCGGCTGACACCTGTCCGTCTGCCAGGGCCGCGCCGTCAACGACCGCAACGACGCCGTCGACCGTGACACGGCTCTTGATCGCCGGCCAATGAAAGGCCTGTACCAGCGGCTTCGGCAGCGCGAGGCCGGAGGTCTCGATCACGATGTGCTCGACTGGCGGCTGCATGGCGAGGATCTGATCCAGCGCCGGCACGAACTCGTCCGCCACGGTGCAGCACAGGCAGCCATTGGCGAGCTCGACGATATTCTCTTCGGAGCAGGCCTCGTCGCCGCAGCCTTTGAGGATCTCGCCGTCGATGCCCACATCGCCGAACTCGTTGACGATGACCGCCAGCCGCCGTCCGTTGGCATTGGCGAGCACGTGGCGGATCAGCGTCGTCTTGCCCGAGCCGAGAAAGCCGGTGACGATGGTGCAGGGAATGCGGGCGAGCGACGTCATTCAGTCTCCTTTCGCAAAATTGATTGGCGGAACGCGGGCGATCAGCCCCTTCTTGAGCACGTCAGGACGGCCGCGCCAGGGCAGGAGGCCGTCTTCTGCCCGAGACAGGAGCCGCGCGCCTTCGATCAGCGCTTCGGCGTCCCGGTCGGCCTCGAGCCCCCCGAAAACATAGGTCCAAGCGCCATCGCAAGCGACGGCGGCGCTCAGCGACCGGCTGCAATTGGCCAGGCATTCGATCTGACAAACGGAGATTCCGGTGCCCTCGGCGGCCTCTTCCGTGGCCTGCGCCAACGTCAGGCCGGGCCGCGGGGCATCGTCCGGGTCGCCGGGCTTCCGGCAGGTCACGCAGACATAGACCGTGGTCCCGGTCCGGGCGCTCGTGTCATCGTCCGCCTCGATTTCGGTGAGAGTCACCCCTTAAAGCCGCTCCTTAGGGCCGTCGCGATGGGGGTGCGGAATGGCTGGCCGAAAAATCGGTCCTCGCCACAGAACTAACCGCCACCGAGGCACCCCGCCCGGGCGAGCGACCAGATCGACGGCAGGTCTCCTGGCTTGCGGGTCTCAGCCCCTCACCGCCTTCCCGGGGTTTCCCAGTGGCAATGTGGTTCGGGCTCACCGCTTACAGTTGCGGGGGCAGCCGCGGAATTGGACCAAAATCCGTACCGCGTTCCCTGTTCGCTCTCGTCTTCGAGAGACCGTCGATGCGGCACTTAAGGGGCGGCATCCCCTCTTTGTCAATGCGCCAGCTTGCGGCGCAAGCGAACCTCGCTATAGTCGCGCTCGTCGGTTCCCGCATGAGGTGGGACGAGAGAAGGGAACGCAGTGAGGGTTTTTCCCCATTCCGCGGCTGCCCCCGCAACTGTAAGCGGCGAGCACCCCTCCACTGGCCACTGGAGCGATCTCCGGGAAGGCCGAGGGAAGGCGTCGACCCGCGAGCCAGGAGACCTGCCGGCGCCTAACCTTGAACCGTGCCCTCGGGTGGAGGGCGTATGGGGGATCAAATGAACGTTTCTTCGCTTCATCGTACCGTTTTTCTGGCAGTTGCGGCGCTCCTACTCATGGCCGTGCCGGCCTCGGCCCACCACGTCATGGGTGGCGAGATGCCTTCGACCTTTGGCATGGGCCTTCTGTCGGGCCTCGGTCATCCGATCATCGGGCCCGATCATCTGGCCTTTCTCATCGCCGTCGGTGTCGCGGTTGGTGTCGGCGGGCTCAACCTGGCGCTGCCGGTGCTATTCGTTGCCGCTTCGGCGATTGGTGTCGCCGTCCACGTCAACGGCTTCAATCTTCCGGCTTCCGAGCTGATCGTCGCCGCCTCGGTGGTGATCGTTGGCGTTCTGATCGCAAGCGGACGCGCCGTGCCGTTGGCGGGCTGGGCCGCACTGTTCGGCCTTGCCGGTCTCGCCCATGGCTATGCCTACGGCGAATCGATCTTCGGCGCGGAGCCGACGCCGCTTGGCGCCTATCTCCTCGGCCTCGTGCTTATTCAGAGCGCGCTCACCGTCGGTGTCGCCATGCTGTGGCGCATGTCGGGGCTGAACGTTACGGGCATCGCGCCGCGCCTTGCCGGCGCCGCCGTTCTCGGCGTGGGCCTGGCCGCGGTTATCGGGCAACTCGTCCCGGGCGCGTAATACTTGATGGCGAATGCCACAGCCGGGGACGAAGGGACCACCTTCGTCCTCGGCGGCGCCCGTTCCGGCAAGAGCCGCTACGCCGAGAGCCTCATCACCGCGCGACCCCAGCCGTGGGTTTATATCGCGACCGCCGAGGCGCATGACGACGAGATGGCAGCGCGCATTGCCGAGCACAAAGCACGCCGAAAGGCGGGCTGGCAGACCATCGAGGCACCTCATGAATTGCCGGAAGCGCTAACAGCCGCACCACGCGGCGCAGCGGTCCTGGTCGACTGCCTGACCTTGTGGCTTTCGAACGTGATGCACGGCGCCTTCGACATCGACAAGGTGACGCTGCGGCTGGAAGAGGCGCTGCGTGACCGGGTCGGCACGACGGTGCTGGTCTCGAACGAAGTCGGTCTCGGCATCGTGCCGGACAACGCGCTTGGCCGTAGCTTCCGCGACGCGCAAGGCACGCTCAATCAACGCCTCGCGGCGCATGCCGGCCGCGTGGTGTTCATGGTCGCCGGGCTGCCGCTTATTGTGAAAGGGACATCATGACCAAGTCCGTCGACGAGCAAGAGGCCGAACGCCATCGCGCCAAGATGGCGAACCGGAAACAGCGGCAAGACGAGGAGGTGGCCGGCAAGACCGTCGAGGAAAAGGGCCTGCTCATCGTCCATACCGGCACGGGCAAGGGCAAGTCCACGGCCGCCTTCGGCCTGGCGCTGCGCATGCTCGGGCGTGAGCAACGCGTCGGCGTGGTGCAGTTCGTCAAAGGCGCCTGGCACACCGCCGAGCGTGATGCGCTCGCGAAGTTCGGCGATCAAGTCGCTTGGTACTCCATGGGTGAAGGCTTCACTTGGGAAACTCAGGATCTCGCTCGCGACATCGCCGCGGCCGAGAGCGCCTGGGCCAAGGCGGTCGAGCTGATGGACGATCCGAGTTTCGGTCTCGTCATTCTCGATGAGCTCAACATTGCGCTGCGCTATGACTATCTGCCGCTGGATCAGGTCATCGAGACGCTCAAGAGCCGCCGGCCCGATCTGCATGTGGTCGTCACTGGGCGCAACGCCAAGCCGGAACTGATCGAGGCCGCCGACCTCGTCACCGACATGACACTGGTCAAGCATCACTTCGCCGCCGGCGTGAAGGCGCAACCCGGCATCGAATTCTAGGCATGGCGGCCCGGGCGCTCATGTTCCAGGGCACGGGCTCCGATGTCGGCAAGTCGCTGATCGTGGCGGGCCTGGCGCGAGCGCTTGTTGCGCGCGGCCTCAACGTGGTGCCCTTCAAGCCGCAGAACATGTCGAACAATGCGGCTGTGACCATTGACGGCGGCGAAATTGGCCGGGCGCAAGCCTTGCAGGCGCGCGCGGCACGCGTGCCCCCCAGCGTCCACATGAACCCCGTGCTGCTGAAGCCGCAGAGCGAGGTCGGCGCGCAGATCGTGGTGCAAGGCCGCGTCTACGGCAAAGCCAAGGCCGCCGACTATCAAGCGCTCAAACCCGAGTTAATGGGCTTCGTGCAGGAGAGCTTCGCGCATCTGAAAAACCAAGCGGACATCGTGTTGGTGGAAGGCGCGGGCAGCTCATCTGAGGTGAACCTGCGCGCGAACGACATCGCCAATATGGGCTTCGCGCGCGCGGCCGACGTGCCCGTGGTGCTGATCGGCGATATCGACCGGGGCGGCGTCATTGCCAGCCTGATCGGCACCAAGGCTGTGCTCGACGCGGACGATGCGGAGATGATCGTCGGCTTCCTGGTCAACAAGTTCCGCGGCGATCCATCGCTCTTTGCCCATGGCATGGCGCTTGTCGCCGCGGCGACAGGCTGGGAGGCGCTGGGCCTCTTTCCGTTCTTCGGCGAGGCGCGGGGTTTGCCGGCGGAGGATGCGCTGGCGCTGGACGGCGCGCGCGAGGAAAAGCCTGGCGCGGCCCTCAAGATCGCCGTCCCGATCCTGCCGCATATCGCCAATTTCGACGATCTCGATCCCCTCGATGCGGAACCTGCGGTCGAGCTCGTGCGCGTGCGGCCGGGCGAGGCGCTTCCCGGCGATGCGGCCCTGGTCATCCTGCCGGGCTCCAAGGCGACCATCTCGGATCTGAAGGCGTTGCACGAAGCGGGCTTCGACATCGATATCGCCGCGCATCTGCGCCGTGGCGGCGCGGTGCTCGGCCTGTGTGGTGGCTACCAGATGCTGGGCCGCGCCATCCATGACCCTGAAGGCATTGAGGGGGAACCGGGGACCGCGCAAGGCCTCGCCCTGCTCGATGTGGAGACGACCCTTGCGCGCGAGAAGCGCCTCGAGCCCGTCACCGGCACGACCTTCGACGGCGCGCCGGTCTCAGGCTATGAGATGCATATGGGAACAACCAACGGCGCCGATTGCGCGCGGGCTTTTGCGCAACTCTCGGACGGCACGTCCGAAGGCGCCATGGCGCCGGACGGCCGGATCATCGGCACGTATATGCATGGCCTCTTCGCCGACGACCGCCAGCGCGCCGCCTGGCTTGCGCGCTTCGGTGCGGGCTCACCACAAATTGCTTATGAAAGTGCGGTGGACGCGATCCTCGATCGCCTCGCCGCCCATCTGGAGGCGCATGTCGATGTCGACCGCCTGCTCACGCTATCGCGGTAAGCGCCGCGAGCACGAAGACCAAAGCAATCAACAGCCCGTCGGCGCGGCCGTAAAGATCGAGCGCGGCCTGGATGTCGGCGGCCTTGGCCTCGCGGCGCCCCTCGCCAAGCCAAGCGCCTTCGGACTCTTCGCCGTCGTAGCTGCGCGGCCCGCCAAGCGCGAGCCCGAGCGCGCCGGCCATGGCGGCCTCCGGATAGCCGGCATTGGGCGAAGCATGTTTGGCGGCATCGTTGGTCATGGTGCGCCACGCATCGCCGGCCGAGGCCCCGCCTGTCAGCGCGGCGGCCGCAACGATCAGCAGGCCGGAAAGCCGAGCACCTGGAAGATTGACGAGGTCGTCGAGCTGCGCCGCGGGCTTGCCGAAATTTTCGTACCGCGCGCTGCGATGGCCGATCATGCTGTCCGCCGTGTTGACCGCCTTATAGAGCGCGCCGCCCGTCAGCCCGACGAGTCCGATCCACAACACCGGCGACACGACACCATCGGAGAAGTTCTCGGCGAGACTTTCGATGGCCGCGCGCGCCACCCCGGCCTCGTCGAGATCTGCGGTGTCACGTCCGACGATGTGCGCGACTTCCTCCCGGGCCTTTTCCAGGTTCCCACGCTGGAGCGCTTCTCCGACATTGGCCACATGCATATAGAGGCTGCGCTGCGCGATGAATGTGCTGGCCGCGATGCCGGCAAAAATCAGGCCGAATGGCAGCAGCAACAGCGCAGTCTCGACGACAAAGGCGATGGCGCCGACGATCAGCAGCAGAAAGAACAGCGCGATCGCCCCGGCCCGGCGCCGCGACTCCGCATCGGCGCCGTCGCGGTTCAGCCGGGTATCGAGAAAGGTGATAAGGCGGCCCATCCAGGTAACCGGATGGCCGATTGCCTTCATCAGTGCATCGGGATAGCCGACGACGAGCTCGATCAGCAAAGCGAGAAGCGCTAGCGGTGCGGCCATGATTCCTCCCAACCCATTCGTGCCGCTCAGCCATGGCGGTGATCTCGACGCGGCCCGGAAGCTATTTCCCGGTGCCCCCGAGCCATTCGTCGACCTGTCGACGGCGATTAATCCCCATCCCTACCCCATCCCGCACGCTTCGCCCGAAGATTTTGCCCGCCTGCCTGACGCAGAAAGCCTTAAACGGCTCACAGGGAACGCCGCGACGGCCTATGCCGCGCCGTCGGAGGCCAATGTGGTCCCGGCGGCAGGCACCCAAATCCTGATGACGCTGGTCGCAGGCCTGGTGCCCCCGGGCCGGGCCGCGATCCTGGGTCCGACCTATGCGGAGCATGCGCGCGTCGCGGCGCTTGCCGGACACGCAGTCACCACCGTCCCGGAGCTCGCACCCCTGGGCGAGGCCGATCTCGCCATCGTGGTCAACCCGAACAACCCCGACGGGCGTGTTTTCGGCACGGGCGAGCTGCTTCGCATCGCCGAGAAGCAGCGCGAGCGTAGCGGCCTCTTGGTTGTCGACGAGGCCTTTGTGGATGCAGGGCCGCGCGGCGAAAGTTTGAGTCCTCACGTGGAGGAGGCGAACATCATCGTGCTCCGCTCCTTCGGCAAGTTCTTTGGTCTCGCAGGCATCAGGCTCAGCTTCGCCTTGGCCGCTAAGGAGCTTGCGGCGCGCCTTCGCGCAAGCCTTGGACCCTGGCCGGTCTCGGGGCCGGCGCTGACCGTCGGCAAAGCGGCCTTGGGAGACGAGGATTGGATCGAGCAAACCCGATTGTCCTTGGGAAAAGCCACGCACCGCCTCGAAGTGCTGCTTCAGGATGCCGGGCTCGAAAGCGTCGGCCACACCGAACTGTTCCACTTGGTCCGCAGCCCGGAGGCGCAGCAGACATTCGAGCGCCTCGGCCGTGCAGGCATCTTCGTGCGCCGCTTCGAGGAGCAGTCGGAATGGTTGCGCTTCGGCCTGCCCGGCGAAGAAGACGCGTGGCGGCGTCTTGAGGCCGCGCTCCGCAGCTAGTCCTCAGCGTCTGGGACGCAGACCCGAAGTCCTTCGGATTCGATGACGACATTGATTTCGGTTGCGGAATCGGGCGCGTCGAACACTTCGTCGTCGACCCTGACCGGCCCGTCCCGCCAGTGAAGCGTTGCCGTCTTGGCCTTGACCTCGGTGAGTGGGATCGGCGTGTCTTCAGGGTTCGATCTCAACCAGTCGATCATGTCCTGTTTGGATGCCGCAGGCAGGAAGACGACATCGAGCAGGCTGTCCCCTGGCTCCGCAGACGGGCTGATCGTCACTCGGGGCCCGGTCATGGCGAGATTCAAAATCTCGACGAAGATGAACTCCCCCTCGATGCGGTGTCCGTCGACCTCGAAGGAGACATGGCTCGGTTCCGCTTTGTCCAAAATCTCGGCGAACAATTCGCGGCCTTTAGCGATCTTCTCGTCGCCCGCCGCGTCGTCGGAAACCCCGACATCGACGACCTTGGCCAGCGCGCCCCAACCGACCGACTCCAGAAAGTTCCTGTCGCCCCACGGCCCGGATGCGCAGCCGATATCGAGTCTCTTGGTGGGCGCGTCCTGGAGCCTTGGCACCAGTGCTTCCATCTCTCCCGCGATCCCGAGATTGCGCGCGACATTGTTCGCCGTACCGAGGGGCAGGATGGCGACCGGGATCGTCCGGTCGGAAAGCCTGCGAACAACCTTGCCGACCGTGCCGTCGCCACCGCCGATGATCACGATGTCCGCGTCGCCGTCGGCGAGCGCGGCCTTATAAGCATCTTCCTTGGACGAGAAGTCCCGTGTGGAGTACCCGGCATCGCCGAGACGGGCGAGAAGCTTTTCACGCGAGTGGCGTTCCGAGCCGGACGTCGGATTGTAGACGAGGAGAGCGCGCATGATGACAACAACGAACAGGCGGCAGAGTCGTTCCGCGTGTCGCGGCCAGGGGCGATGCTAAGGGATGGATGCTTTGCGGCGCTAGTGAGCCCAGCGGCGAGTATAGTGCTCGGCAAGCTCGAGATTGCCTTGCGCCTCTTCGGGCAGGAGCCTGGCGATCACGCCCATGGCCAACTCGACGGAAATTTCCGATGCGCCGCATTCCTTGAGCTGCTCGCGAAGCCAGCCGTAGACCTCTTCGTCGCCGGCCTTGAGCCCGACAGCGATCTCTTCAAGCATTTGCACCAACGATTCTGCTGCCATCGTGCCCTCCCAATCGTGCCAAGCCAAAAAGGCTCGGCGCTGCGGTCACGCTCTCCCGGTGCGATTCCTCTGTGAGGATCATACCGCCTTTTCGCAGATGCGAAGTTGCCGAGAGGCCACAGTCAGGGCTTTTCTCCCAGAGGCCGGGCCCCGAAGCCGCGCCGCCCTAGTCGGCGCCCGGAGGCCCGGTGAAAGGGATCGGCTTGATGGACGCGGTCGACACGGGGTCGCCTTCAGCCGCGGCGAAAAAGCCACGGCTTGGTCTGGGCTGGCAATAGTGACGGCCCTTGGACGCGTTGGTGACCAGCAGGTCGAGATGGAAATGATTGTAGTGGTGACGGTCGGCACCCGGACCGAGCACGGTATAGAACTCTGCGCAAGCGCCGGCGAATGCTTCCTTCAGGAACGCCTTCTCCCGCCGGCTGCCGCGCCACCAGCCTTTGACCACGGTGATCTGCGTGCCGTCCGAAAGCTTGAAGGCGGCAATGTCGATGGCGTTGCCGTAAGCATGCTCGGACAGCGGCCCGCGACGCCGGCCGTTGCGGCCCCGGCAGCTATACGACGCGATCTGCTTGATCTCGACGACCGGCTTGCCGAATTGGCGATAGGCCGCCTTCTGCACCGAGTTGTTGATCCAGCGATCGAGACCCGCCGTCATCGGGCAGCCGATCGTGGCCGTGGGCGTGATCCGCACCCGGCCGCCGAGCGCGCCGGAAACTTTGAGAGGCGCCCGGATGCCGCAAGCACTAGGTCCGCTCACGCTGGAGACTTGCTGCACGTAAGAGGACGCACGCACGCTTCCCGAGGCCATGCATCGGGCCTCGGCCTTGTCGCGCCACTCGGCGCGGTCTTCACGCGGAACGCCGCCGGCACCACACGCCTCGAGAAGACATGCGACCGCGAGCAGACCGGCCAGATACGCAATACGTGCCCCCACCATGCCGCCACCATGGCCGACAGGGTCTGAAAAATTCTTCAATGACCGGGGCCACCCGAAGCCCAGATTTTGGGCAAAAAAGAAGGGCCGCCCCGCTTGGGGCAGCCCTTCCATTGTCGGCCGCGGTCAGAGAGACCGCTTCAAGCGTCGCTGAACGCCTTAGACCTTGTAAGAGGCGAGCATCCAGGTCGCGAAGCCCTCAGACCGCAGGCTATGACAATGAGACACTGGATCACCTCCTTTCGATTTGTTGATGGAATAGGCCGACTATAGCGCGCGCGGCACAAAAAGGGAACGGCCATGGCGACGAAGCAAGGGGACATGATCTGGGACGCCGTGATTGTCGGTGGCGGTCCGGCGGGGCTCACCGGCGCAATCTATCTTGGCCGCTTTCGCCGAAACGTGCTGGTCGTGGAAAGCGGCCAAAGCCGGGCTTGGCGCATTCCGCGCACCCATAACCATCCGGGCTTTCCCCGTGGCATTGAGGGACCGGACTTGATCGCCCGCATTCACGCCCAGGCCGAAAAGTATGGCGCCAAGTTTCAGGAGGGCGTGGTGACCGGCCTCTGCAAAACCCCGGACGGGTTGTTCGAGGTCTCTGTCGGCGACACGAGCATCCGCGCCCGCTTCGTTCTGCTTGCGACTGGCGTCCTCGATCACGACCCCGAACTTCCGGGCGTCGACCACGCCGTCGAGCGGGGGCTCTTGCGTATCTGTCCGATCTGCGACGCCTACGAGGTTATCGGCAAGAAGATCGGGGTGATCGGCGGCGGCAGTCATTCGGTGCGCGAGGCCTTATTCCTGCGCTCCTATTCCGAGGACGTGACCTTGATCCACATTCGCGAGGAGGTCGCTCTTTCGAGCGAAGACCGGCGCGAGCTGCGCGCGGCCAATGTCGACCTCATCGAATCCTCGATCGACAGCGTGGTCATCGAGAATGATGTCATCGAGGCTTTCGACGTCGGGGGCACCGAGTGGCGCTTCGACGTTGTCTACTCCGCGCTCGGCACATCGCCGCAAAGCGCGCTTGCCCGGGACGCGGGTGCCGCGGTCAACCACGCCCGATGCCTCGAAGTCAGCGACCATCAGCAGACGAGTCTCGACGGCCTTTACGCAGCGGGAGATCTTGTGCGCGGCCTCAACCAGATCAGCGTGGCGCAGGGCGAGGCCGCCATTGCCGCCACGGATATCCACAACCGCCTGCGCGCGGTGAAGACGCCGGCGCTCGTGGCGGCGGAGAAGTGAACCGCTCCTCGTTCTTCCCCCCTTCTCCGCCAAAAACTAGGCGTCCGTCCGCGCCTTCGCCGCGCGTTCAGACGAGCAACAGCCAAGCGCCCATGCCGATCAGGGCAAGCGTCCAGGCGAGATCGAGATTGAGCCAGCTGCGCTTGAGCACATCGAAGCCCGCCGATTGGTAGACGAGAAGCGCGATCGCTCCGGTGACGATCAGCATGGCCAGGCTGTGCACCAGCACCGCCAGCGCCGCGATACCGAACGAGCCGGTAACCATCATGTGGCCGGCATGCGCCCCCGCCGGGCCCGCATGGTGAGCATGTTCCATCGGCATCAACACGGGGATCAGCATCATGCCCGCGCCATGGGCCGTGGCCATGAGGAATGACCATGCGCCAAGTCCCAGCATCCCTGTGGTCACGCCGATATGGAAGTGATGCGCATGGCCGCGGAACCAATGATAGAGGCCCCAAGCGATCAGCAAGACACCTGAGACGATGCGAAAGGTTGCCGCGTCGATGGCCGTGCCGAGTCCGATGACCGCGAACACCACGACGCCGATCGCCAGCGCATGGCCAAGCGCGATGGGGATCAGCGAGATCAGCACTACGCGCCGGCTCTTGCGATAGAGCCCGAGCGCCGCGGCAAAGAACCAGCCCATGGCTGGATTGAGCCCGTGAAAGGCGCCGAGCGCGATCAAGATCAGCCAGGGGTAAAGGTCATGCATGCTGGTGCGCCGTGAGAACCGAGAATAGCGAAGGACTGGAGGCGAGGGGGATGTCCGCGGCCTTGATCGAGCGCAAGACGCCTCGCGACACGAAGCCCCAGCCAGAAGCCTTAGCCAGAAGGCTTGCCAAGCCCAAGCGCTTTGCGGGCCTTTGCCGTGACCGACTGGCGCGTGGTGAAGAACTCTTGCCACGGGTCCGATTTGAGCCGCTTGAGACGCGCCGGCAGCGTCGTGGCCGTATAGGGCGCACCGCTATCGATCCGATTCAGCTCCTCCCAACGCAGCGGCGTCGCAACCGGCGCTCCCGGTTTGGCGCGGGTCGAGAAACTGCAAATTGCGGAGCTGCCGCGCTGGTTGCGCAAATAGTCGACGAAGATCTTGCCCACGCGCGTACGTTTCAGCGGGTTGGCGGTGTAGCGGTCGGGGCGCGCGGTCACGAGTGCGTCGGCAACGGCTTTGGAAAATTCCTTGATCTCGTCCCAGCCGGCCTTCGGCGTGAGCGGCGCGACTACGTGCAGCCCCTTGCCGCCGGTCGCCTTCAGGAAGCTCTTCAGACCGAGGTCGGCGAGGAAGTCGCGCACTTCCTGTGCCGCAGCACGCAACACCGCGAAGTCGAGATCCTCATCCGGATCGAGATCGAAGACGAGCCGGTCCGGCTTGTCGAGAGCTTTAAGCGATACGCCCCAGTCGTGGATCTCGAGCGCGCTGATTTGCGCGAGCGCGAACAGCCCCTCCGCATCGTCGATATAGAGATAGGGCTTCTTCGTCTCGCCGCCCGGGATCGGGATTTGTTTGATCGCCTTGCTCATGCCCTTCATGGCGTGACGCTGGAAGAAGCGCTCACCGTCGAGGCCTTCGGGGCATCGCACCAGGCTGATCGGCCGGTTGGCCACGTAAGGCAGCATCGCCTGCGCCACCGTCTCGTAATAGCGGGCGAGATCGAGCTTGGTGAAACCGATCTCCGGGTAGAGCACCTTGTTCGGGCTCGTCAGCGTGGTGTCGCCGAAACTGACGTCGCTCGTTTTCGCAGTCTTGGTCTTCGTGGCCATCGCGGCCTCCTGAGTCTCATTGCTCTCGCGCACCACCGCGCGGGCGGTTTTGTCCTCGCGCAAGCCCTGAAAGCTCGGATGGCGCAGGCGCCCGTCTCGCGTCCACTCCGTGAAGTTCACAGCGCAGACGAGTTCGGGTTTAAGCCACACCGCGCCTTTGCGCTCCGAACTCGGAATCTCGGCGAACGGGGTTGTCTTGCGGGTGAGGGGCTTGAACCGCGCGGCAACCGCTTTCAGATCGCGCGCGTTGAAGCCGGTGCCGACCTTGCCGGCATAGATGAGCTTGTCGCCGTCATAGGTCCCGAGCAGCAGCGAGGAGAACGGTTTCCCGCGCACGTCGGACTTGGCGTAGCCGCCGATGACGAACTCCTGCGCCTTGGTGCATTTCACCTTCAGCCAGCTCTTGGTACGGCCGGAACGATAGGGCGCGTCGGCGCGCTTCGACATGATTCCTTCGAGATGGGCGGCGGATGCCTTTTCGAAGAAGGCGGCACCGTCGCCCACCACGTGATCCGAATAGATGAGAAAGTCTGACACACCCTTCGCCGCCATCAATTTGCGCAAGCGCTCCTTGCGTTCGATGAGCGGCTCTTTGCGCAGATCCTTGCCGTCGAGAGACAGAAGATCGAAGGCGAAATAGCGGATCGCCGGATCGGGCTTGTCGATGTGCTCCTGAAGCGATTTGAAGTCCGTCACGCCGGACGGCAGCACGTAGGCGGCCTCGCCGTCGAACAGCGCGCTTTCGCAGGGCAGCGTCAAAATTCCCTTGGCGATCGCCGGAAAACGGACTGTCCAATCTAGCCCGCTGCGGCTGAACAGGGTGACTTCGTCACCAGCCTTGCGTGCCTCGATGCGGTAGCCGTCATATTTCAGCTCGTGCAGCCAGCTCGCGCCGGTAGGCGCCTGGGTTTCCAGCGTGGCAAGCTGCGGCTCGACGAAATCGGCGCTTACGCCTGTCCGCGACCGTTTGTTTTTGGCTTTGCTCTTCCCGCGCCAGGCTTTGAAGTTTTTTTTTGAGCCTTGTTGGAGGACCACACGGCGGAGTCGGCGCCGGTCTCGATCTCGTCCATGGTACGGCCGGTCTTCACGCTGGTGTCGTGGTCTTCGGTCGGCTCGTCGCCGTCGCCCGCGTAGTCATCCCGCTTCTTGATGAGGAGCCAGTTCTCGCGCTCGCCGCCCGTGCGGTCCTTCTTCATGCGCACCAGCACATAGTCGCCGTTTAGCCGCTTGCCGTTGAGCCGGAATTTCAGGTCGCCCTTCTTGAGCCCCTCGTCCGGGTCGCCGATGGGCTCCCACGTGCCCTCGTCCCAGATCATGACGGGCCCACCGCCATACTCGCCCTTGGGGATGACGCCTTCGAACCCGCCATATTCGAGTGGATGATCCTCGGTGCGCACCGCCAGCCGCTTTTGGGCAGGATCGAGGCTCGGGCCCTTGGTCACGGCCCAGCTCTTCAGCACGCCGTCATGTTCAAGCCGGAAATCGAAATGGGTGCGCCGCGCCGCGTGCTTCTGAATGACGAAGCTGTTGCCGGTCTTGCGCGCACGCTTTGGACCCGGCTCAAGTGTTTTGCCGAAGTCCCGCTTCGCCTTGTAGGTGGCAAGCGGATCCTCGCTGCGCGCGTGCGCCATGCCCTTAAGCCGACTTCCGCTTCGGCGTGCGGGTTGTCTTCTTGGTGGCGCGCGAGGACGAGGCCTTCTTGCCGGCCGACTTGTCCGTGCCCTTGTCCGTGCCCTTGGCGGTGCTCTTGCCCTTGCCTTGTTCCACGCTCTTCTTCAGCGCGTCCATGATGTTGATGACCTTGGCGCCGCCCGGCTCCTCGGTGACGATCTCGGGCGCGCGGTCCTCCAGCTTGGCCTGGATCAACTCCCACACAGCCTCGTAATACTCGTCCTTGAACTGGCCGGGCTCGAACTTGCCGGACTTTCGCTTGATCAACTCCTTGGTGAGATCGAGCGCTTCCTTGTCGACTTTGACGGCGGGAATTTCGTCGAACAGCGTGTCGGCGGAGCGAATCTCGTTTTCCTGCCGCAGCACTTCGAGCAGCAACCCCTTCTCGAACGGCTTGATCGCCGCGATGTTGCCGTGGCCGCGCAGAATGAACTGGCCGACCGCGACCTTCTTCGTTTCTTTCAGCGCGCGATGGAGCAGGACGTAACCCTCGTCGGCCATGTCGCCGTCGGGCATCAGATAATAGGGTGTCTGGAAGTAGCGCGGGTCGATGGCGTCGTCGTCCACGAAACGCGCGAGATCGATGGTCTGCTTCGATTCGAGCTTGAGCTCGTCGATCTCCTTGGGGTCGATCAGGACATATTTGCCCTTCTCGTACTCGTAGCCCTTGGTGATCTCCTCGTTCTCGACGGGCCCGACGCTCGGCGCGACCTTCTGATAGCGAATACGCTCGCCGGTCGGCTCATGGATCTGGTGAAAGGCGATCGACCGCTCCGACGCCGTGGCGGTGTAGAGCCTGACCGGAATGTTGACGAGAGACAGCCGCAAATAGCCGGTCCAGAAAGCGCGGGGTGCCATGCGCCCTACTCCTTGAAAAACGCGTAAAGCCGTCCCGGCAGCCAATGAGCGGCGCCAGGTAGGGCAAACAGCGCCCACCCCCCAATCGTTCCTGTTGGAAATCAGGGAGTTTGGGCTCAGCCGCCTATCTTATATCCATTTTTCTTAAGCATACGTTCGAGCGCCTGCGGAAACGAGACTTGCCGCGTCTCACCCGGGCATTCTCCGTTCTCGTCACGTTCCGTACCGCAAATCTCCAGCCCCCAATTGGTATTGCGGTCGTAATATTTCAGCATCAGGTCCCAAGCCTGCTGACCCTCGCCGAGCCTGGCCTTCTGGCCCACATAGCCGGCAAGAAAGCCGTTCACCTCCTGCTCCGGCACGCCAACGATCATGTTCTTGAGCCAGGCGGCGTGCGCCGGCCTGAACCGCTCCGCGGCGCTCACATCCTTGATCTTGCCGTCCTCGATCGCCAGCAGCTGGAGTGGCGCCTGCGAGCAGGCATAGCAAGCAAACGCATAAAGAAAGGCGTTGTCCCGAGTCTCGAACTCATAGGTGCCGTCCTTATCGAGATCGACCGCGAGCATGGGGCCGCCGTCGAACTCTCCGACGTCGAGCGTGGACCAATCGGAGCCGTCCGTGTTGCTGGTCACGACGCGCGTCGACGAACAGCAATGAGCACCGCCGGTGAAGAACGACACCACCACTTCCGGATAGGGATTGTTGGGATCGAGCTCGGCGATTTGGATGCTGACCGGCGGATCGGAGACGCCGGCGCTCGGGCCTTGAAGCGTGGCCACGACACGCGGGCCAATCGGCGCTGCGGCTGCGGTGTCCTCGGGCACTGCCTCGTCCGCCGCGCCCTGTGGCTGATCCGTATAGGTCTCCGAGGGATCGGCGTCCGTCACTTCGGGTTCCACAGGCTTCGGGTTCGGATCGTCGAAATGGACGGTCACCACCGCCCTGCGCCATGCCGTCTCGCCAAGATCGAACTCGCCTGGGAGCATCGCCTCCTCAGGGATGTCCCCGAGAGGGATTTCCTCCGCCGCGACCGGTTCCTCCCCTGGTACCACGTCCGCCGCCGGTGCCTCGCCGGCCTCATCGGGCAGCTCATGGGCGCTCGGCTTCTTTTCCGGCTGGGGCTCTTCCTCGACATAGGTCAAGGTTACGCGCAAGCGGCCGAGCGAAACTTCGTCGTCGAGCGGCGGGAGACCATCTTCGCCGCCGCCGGCTATGATTTTTGGCGATTCATCGACCATGCCGATTTCCGGCGCTTCGAGATATTTGCTATCAGCTGCCTTCACGGCCTCGCCAAGGCTTGAGGCAGCACAGACAGGGGCAATGCCGGCAACACCGGCGAGGCTGAGCGCCCCGAGGAGGGGCAGATGCAAGCAACGAATTGGAGACATTACGCAGCACTTTCCAGGTGACAGGAAACACATGGGTGACATGGGCCAGATCAGTCTAACGCGCCCCCCGTGCCGCCCCCAATCCATTGAAGATATGACGGTTATCGGCATTTTGGCCGGGAGCCGCTTGCAACAATATGTGTTCGGTGGTTGCTTGCCGCGCGGTGCGCCTGGACGTATTGAGCGCCAAGAAAGTGGCAGTGGATGGACATGAGCCCAGCTGAGGAAAGAAAGCAGCCGCTTGCGCCTGCCGCCGTCATCACCGGCGCCACACTCGGCATCGGCCGCGCGTTGGCGGACGAGTTCGCCAAGCACGGACATACGCTTCTTCTCGTGGCGCGCAGCGAGGCCGCGCTTCAGAAAGCCGCCAGCGAGATCGCCTCCGCGCACGACGTTCCCGTCTATCACGCCGCCTGCGATCTCTCCACGCGGGAGGGTTGCGACGCGCTGGCGAATGCGCTCGAGCAAAACGATCTGTATTGCGAATCTCTCGTCAACAACGCCGCCATCATGACGGCGGGCTTCTTCCAGGACCAAGATTGGGAGAAGCTGCTCACACTCGCCGATCTCAATGTGCGTGCCGTGGTCGATCTCACGCGCCGCTTCCTGCCCGACATGCTCGCGCGCGACAAAGGCGGCGTGCTGAATGTGGCCTCGGTCGAGGGCTTCATGCCGGTGCCCTATCAGGGGACCTACGCGGCGACCAAGGCCTTCATGATTTCCTTCAGCCGGTCGCTGGCCTGGGAGGTCTTCGGCTCAGGCGTACGTGTGTGCGTCGTGACCCCAGGCCCCATCGAGACGACCATCCACGACCAGGCGGGCGCCGAGTACGCGCGGTACATGGTCTATTATCCACGGATGACGCCGGAAGTACTCGCCGAAGCCGCCTACCGGCGTTTCATGCGCGGCAATTGGGTGATCATCGAGGGCTGGCTCAACCGCATCGTCGCCAATGGCGTGCGCTTCATCCCCGGCGTCATGCTGATCCCGGCCGTCGGCTGGTTCTTCAGGGTGCGTGACGCTGAAGGCAACCTTCAGGAGCACAAGCCCCTCAAGCCCTCGGAGCCGACCCAAGACCACGCGAGCAAGGGCGACGCGGGCAAAGACGGCGCAGACAAGGGCGACTGAGACAAAACGTCCGACGTTATGGAAATGGTGGAGCCGGACGGTCTGGCTTCACCTAGAAAAGTCAGTCACTTAGGTTGGCAAACCCCTACAAAGCGCGTTGTTGCCCGTAAAAGGCTTCTCCCAACATTGGCAAACCTTGTGGTCGCCCACCGCGAGGGCGCGCCATGACGTGCCGCAAATTCCTCTCGGTCGAACTGGTCGCCAAGAACAAGCCAAGCGACAAGCACTGGTACGCCTATGACGTGCTGTTCGATGGCGAGTTAATCGTCACCGACAGCCGCGACCCCGAGCCTGACCTTGCCCGCGCCCTGCTGGCCCGGGGCATCAAGGGCCGGGTCGAGATCCGCGACGGGAAGACGGGCAAGCACCGGTCTACAGTCAATACCGAAGCCGCTGCCAAACTGCCTCGCTCCGGACCTCACCATTGGGCACTGACTAGACAGTTATAGAGTGAAGAAATACACGCGCGACGCGACTGCTTGTGGAGGCGGGACGACGGGCACTCCTTCACGCTTTAGAAGCGGATAAAAACGATGGCAGCAAACACGCGGTTCAAGCCCGGACAGAGTGGGAACAAAAAAGGCCGACCCAAAGGCTCGCGGCACAAGACCACGCTGGCCATCGAGAAACTGCTCGACGGCGAAGGCGAAACGATCACGCGCGTCGCCATCGAGAGAGCCAAAGCCGGCGACATGACCGCAATCCGCATTTGTCTCGACCGCATCGCGCCGGCCCGGAAGGACAGGCATATCCAGTTCAGTTTGCCGAAGATGAAGAAGGCCAGTGACGCCGTTGCTGCATCGGCAGCAATAGTTGAAGCCGCTTCATCCGGTGATCTGACACCGTCGGAAGCAGGCGACCTAACGAAAATCGTTGAGACCTACGCGCGCACGCTATAGGCGGCTGATTTCGAGGCGCGATTGGAGCGGCTCGAGAGCCAGAGCGCGGGTCGATGAGCGCCGATTTCCTGAAATAACAGGCATGAGAGCAACCATGAACACTGCTGGTCACCGTCGAAGGCTGCAACGCTTGGAAGCCGCGAAAGGCATAAACACGCGTCGGCTAATCGTCATTGACGTCGGTACCTTCGAGGAGGGTGAAGTCGACGACGAAGTCATCGATCAGATGAAGGCAAGGAAACTTGAGCGCCGACTGGCTGAACTCAATGTCAGCGAGGAGGACTGCGATGTGATCTTCTTGGTGAGGACGATTGTTAGCCCGCCAGACTATGGGGACAGACCCTACCTAGAACACAGGCTAGAAAGCAGCGCGCTAGGCCGTGCACTTAAAAACATCAGTTGAACCATTTGCGGGGTGCCGCTTTACCCCCGATGGCGGATGTGAGCCGAGCCCGCTCAAAGAGCCCGCCAAGTGCTAAGAACGGACATTGGTCTCGAAGCGAGCAGCCCTACCAAGCGACGCGCATACCCGCCTTGCCGCCGACGCCCGACACGTCGTCTCCGAAGGTCACATCGACCTTGGCGAACACGGATGTGGTCTGCGAGAAGTTGAAGAAGTTCACACCGCCCGAGACCTCGCCCCAAACGTCGTCGAGATTGTCCTGGCAGCGGAATGTGCGGCCTGTCGAGACCAGCGTTGCCTGATTGTCGTCGGTGAAGTTGCCCCACAGGCTGCCGATGACGAAGGGCTCCATCATTGTCCCTTCCCAAGCCTGCATTGTCGTGCCTGCACGGGCACCCACGCGGCCTCTGACATTGGCGGTCGTCGAAGGTCACGGTGTTGCCGCCGAGCGAGAAGCCGTCAATATCGGCCCAGGTGACTTCGAGGGTCGCCAGACGACTTTTCTCGTTGGCCGTCAGTGAGAAAGTGGGTCCGGCTCGCCATCAATCTTGAGTTCAGCCGCGGCCAGTCCGTTCGATCCGCTCCCGTAACGGACCCAGACCGTTTGCCCGGCCCTGAGTTCGGTGAAACCAAACCGTCGCACTGTCTCGATATGCACGAAGATATCAGGTGTCAGAGGACCGCGCGTAAGAAAGCCAAAGCCTCGCAGTCGATTGAACCACTTGACGGTCGCTCTTTCCCACCCACTTTCTGCCGCGACAGCGACATAGGTACGTTGTGGCAGCTCTGACGGACGTACAGCTGTAGAAACGTCCATGCTTAGCATTTGAAGTGCATTAAGACCTCTCTCACCTCTGGTCACTTCGCAGACCACGCGCGCTCCTTCAGGGGCAGTCTGAAACCCTGCGCTGCGAAGACAGTCGACATGCACGAAGACCTCAGGAAGATTGTTATCCGGGATCACGAATCCATAGCCCTTGGACGCGTCGAACCACTTGATCAATCCTGAAACTTCAAACACTTCAACATCGCTCTCCTCGTGCTTTTGAGCATTCCCTTACCCCCATGATCTAGGCAAGCACCCCCATGCTGAACCGCGAGCCGAAATCAAAATCGAAGAGTACTTTGCGGCCCAAATAAAATTATGGGGCCGTTGAACCAGAATCAAAGCGCGATGCCGCATTGATCCCCATCACGAACCCCACCTATTGCGTGCTGTCAGTGAAGCACTTTTGTGCATGCTAGTGGTGATCAAACTGCAACAGTGAGCAGCTGCTCGCTAGGGTCGCAGTCAGGCCAACAAGCATCTAAACGGCGGCGCGGCGCTTGTCAGCGGGTCAACAGACGGGCGAAATCCTCCGCAATTATGCGCCAGCGCCGTACTGCCCGCCGATAACGACGTCGCTCGGAACGCTTGGATGGAATTGCCAGCCCGGAACAGACCCGAAGCGTGAATTACTTAAAATAGATGCGTACAGTATAGGGACGATTCCCTAAACCAGACGGTGGTTTACGAAAGGGTGCTGCCTTGCGCACGCTCGCAATGGCGAGGCGATCCAGTTGGGCATCCCCACTGGATCGGCTGGCGCTCACGCTACGGAGCATCCCGTTTGTACCAATTGCAAAAGTGACCGTCGCGCTGCCGCCTCGCCCCACCCGTGGTTTATGGCGAGCGATCGTCGACCAAACATACTTGTTGTAGGCTTGCTCGCTACTGCGGTTACCACTTTTTTCGACCTTAGAGGTCTCGCCAGTGGAGCCAAGAGACATGGCCTTCCAGCGGAACGGCTGCGAAGAGCCTTTCTGCTGTTGAGACCGAGTCTGCCCCGCCACTGTCTTGGCCTCAGTGGGCTTATTCGCGGTGCGCTCGCTGACAGCCACCTCGCCTCGCCCTTGCTGCACTATGGACGGCTTGTTGTCATTTGGCTTGGCACTTTGCTTCTTGACTGGAGCGCTGCGTTTTGGACCAATCTTCTCGGCTTCGACGTCACGCGCGGGCTCTGGCTCTTCTGCCGTCTTGCCCACCTCTAACGTCTGGGTTGTGGCCAACACAACCCTGCCGGGATCCTGGCTTCCTTGAGCGAGATCGAGAGGAAGACCGGCGTCGGCTACGATCGTTCGTGGCGTTTTGGGCTCGTATTCAAGAGGCTGTCTCTTCACGGACGCCGCCGCGGGAGGATCCGTCATTTCTTCCAGAATCGCCAGGGGTGCCTTGCCCACTCCCTCTTCGGCTCCTGATAGCTCGACGCGGGAACCAGGAGTTGGTTGAACAAGCGGAACGCTGCCCGTCTCTCCTTCCCATCCCGTCACGAACTGGTGCTCTGGACCAAATCGCTGCGTCTCGGTCTTGACCTGGTCATTGGCAGCAGGCTGCACTTCGATCAGTTCTGAGCCCTCAGACAGCACAGCCTCCATACCCGCGCGATCAGCTTCGGATTCGACAAGAGACGTCATCGGAAAGCTGTCAATATCCACAATATCCCATGACATTTGCAGAAGCACGAGTGCGCTGCCGACTAGAGCCGCAGCAGCCAGCAGGGCGCTAAACGATGGAAAAGGCTGGTTCTCGGACAACGGCTTTGCCAGGGTTACGTATTGATGCCACCTCAGCGTGCTTATGGTTAACAAAAGGTAAACAGACCAAGTCGGGCGATTCTCAGAGGGGACTTCTGCTGAGAATGCCCTAACTGTTGCATATTTGTCACCAATCTCGTTCGAAGAGCCACTAATTGTGCTTGAGTTAGTAATGCGTACAGGGGGCTAGTAATGCGTACCATCGCCTATTTGGCGGTCTTCTCAGCGCTTTTGGCGCTTGGAGGCTGCTTTCACCACGGTCAGGTCTACACCCAGGAACCCGTGGCTCTACCACCCATAAAGTAGCGGGCAGAAGCCAACGCACCGAAGATCCTGCGGCGTGTGTTTTCATTCGGTTGGGCTACCGTGAAAAACGAAAGTTGGCCCTGCCGCCGCAAAAGACTGCGCCCGGAACGCTTCAACAGCACCCTCGACTACGCCGTGTCTAATCCACTTGCGGAACTGACCTGTGAACTTTTGACGTTCGCTGTCGCTGTCAATCGATGCAAGCGTCTGCACGAGAACCACATAGAGAGCGAGGAGTGGTTCAATGTTTGGAGTAGCTTGTCGCGCTCTCTGTCGTCATCAGGGTTTCTGTCTGCATCAACGATGTCATCCGCGAACTGCTGCTGCAGACGCTCTCGAAACTTGTTCAAGTCTGTGATCGTGGCCATGAACTTGCTCCCAACAGCTCAGGCACCTTAGCAACATTCACAGCGATGCGCCGCTCCTCATCGCGGCCCGCAAAGAGAAACGACCCCAAGACAAGTCGTCCTGAGGCCGCTTCCCAACGCCGTCTACGCAATACATGGGGACGGCAGCCCGCGCAGGACGGGCCGCCTGACAGCTTTCGCCAAAGTCCTTACGGAATGCTTATCGGAAATCAAGCATAGCAGCCTGGGGTCATGCGCCACAGTTAGGCTATTGCACCCCACCGATCAGCAGAGCAGGAAAGGCGCACCCACCACAATAAGGATGGCAAAGATCACTGCCATTAAGACCAGTCTTTCAGGTAGCGTCATTCAGCCCTATCTGTCTCGCTCCGCAACAGCTCAGGCAGCTTCGCCACGTTCACAGCAATGCGCCGCGCCTCATCGAAGGTCAGCACGCCGGCGATGTGCGCTTCCCTCGATGCGGAGCCAGGCCCGCGACAGACTGCGACCATGCGCGAATTAACGCACCCCTAGTTTTCTGGTCCAGAATTCAAAGCGCCCTTCTGGATTTTCGAGTGCCGCACCGCAAAGCTCGTGGTGTTCACCCATAAGTATAGAAATGTTCGAGAGATCATCGCCAATTTGCTGGCGCATGGCCTTCGCCGACATTTTGTAGCGGGCGACCGACGTTTCTTGTTTAAGCCCGGCGGCGTCACCGTATTTCGACGCCAACCCAAGGGCTTTATCGCTTGCTTGTTGATACTTATGCGCGGTGTCGGTCTTGTTGGCCTTCGTCACCGCGACGACAACAATGCTGTAGTACACGGCACACTCGATCATTTCGTGTGACATGTTATTGAAGACCTGTTCGGTCGGAGCGGCATGTGCGGAGGCAGCCGATGCCAACAGCGCAGCTGTGAGCAGATGCTTTCTCATTTGAGATCCCCTCTGGCGAGCGGGAGGCCATGCGGCCCGCCGAGCGCATGCTCGCTATTCAGCGTCGGTGCTCAATAACGATGTCAGGCACGGGCTCGAGCGTTGGGCGAGCCAGACCGGGGTCGCCGGGCTGGAGGCACCGAAAATCGACTTGAAAGTGCGTGTCCGGGTTTGACACGCCCGACTTTTGTGTTCCGACGACGATGAAATCCTTTTGCTGACGAGCGCAGTATTCGCGTGCTTGCGTTAATGCAACACGCTGAGCCTCTACACCCCCTCCAATGGCTGGTGCGCGGGCGACTTGAACTCTGTAAGTCTAAGGTCCTAAGTGTAAAACGCCGCTGTCCGCGCGCTGAGCGCATGCTGAAAGAAGCCCAAGTAGGACCAGCGCAAAAAAGGCCCCTAATGCTCATGAAGCGCCCCCCGATCCTGCTAACCCTCAGCCTACCAGCAGGACCCAACTGCTAATATAGATAAGGGCTTCGTCACTTTGCGCCTATCAGTTCCGGCAGTTTAGCAACATTCACAGCAATGCGCCGCGCCTGTTCGGGCTAAGCAGTGTGTGGTAAGATAGCTCATTCGAAAAAGTGGGAAACGGTCACAAAGGGAGGGTCGCATGCGTACGAAGGCAATTATGATTGTCGTCAGCCTCGCCGCCGCGTTTCTATTCGCGTCTCTCTCGTCCCGTGACGGGATGGCGGCAAACATGTCCCCGGCGCATCTTGATAAGATACAGTCCAGCAGGATCGTGGAACCCTCTCATTGCCGCGCCTTTAGGCATTGCCATCGGCGCTGTAACCGGAGGCGGTGCTGGCGTGTCTGCCACCGCTGCTAGGGCCTTTCGCAAATCCGGCCCCTGAACTTCGGGGCCGCTTCATTCCGCCCTTAACAACTCCGGAAGCTTCGCCACATTCACCGCAATGCGCCGCGTCTCGTCAAAGGTCAGCACGCCAGCGATGGGATTGTGTCAAGCGTAACGCGATAGCCCATTTACCTTTCATTAACCATATACCGCTCAATCTGCCTTCATGGATTTCAAGGCAGAACAGTGTTGGAAGCGTGCGGCCTGCTACGAGAGGATCGCAGAGGACGAAAGTGCGCCAATAGAAGCGAGAATGCGGTTTCTACACCAAGCCAATCTGTTCCGTATCAGGGGTAGATTGGCTGCGCTGGACGAAGTGAACGCATTAGCCAACAAGAACATGCGCGCAGCATAAGAGTTAGCCCAGGTCGGCCTGCCTCGACAGGGATGAGTTGCGGGGGAAGCCTTGCCTTCATGGCGAGGCTTTTTCTGTATTGAAAGTCGCTCTCAACAGTTCCGGCAGTTTAGCAACATTGACAGCAATGCGCCGGGCCAAGCCTACTTCATTGTGATCGCTAGTGCGCTCAGGTCGGCGTTGGCCATCAGTCCGATCTGCCGTCCCGAGAGCTCCAGAATAGCGCCATTCTGATTGGTGAGCACGATCGCGCGGACGCCGCGGCCGACCGCAACACCTGCGCCCGCTGCCGCGTACACACCGGCAACGTCCGTCGCACGTTGAATGTTGCGTACCCGACCGTGCAGCACGGTCTTCGATCCGCCGAAGATGAGACCGTAGTCTATGCCGCCAACTCCCAGACGATAGCTTCGGCCGCGAAAAGTGAGCGTGCCGCTACCGCCCGAGGCACCGATGATCCAGCCGCCCTTGTAGATCGTGAGCGACATGCTGCCGCTATCGGCGCTTGCGCTATGGAGACCGATGCCAAACAGGGCTATTAGCGCTACCAACGCACCTTGGAGCAGGGTCGGAATTCGCATGCCTCAACTCTCCCTATTTTCAATTCCCGCTTGAGTACAAATTTACGCTCGTTGATGACGTTGCCACTCACGTCGTTCGGTTCCGGGCTCATTTGCTGCCTGTCCCTAGTAGCTCAGGCAGTTTAGCAACATTCACAGCAATACGCCGCGCCTCATCGAACGTCAGCACGCCTGCGATGTTCGCCTCGTTGATAGACGAGCGCCTGTCCGTTCGCATCAAGCACCTTGAAGCCTCCCGGCGTCTGCTCGACTTGCCAAGGCGGTGGGAAGCGGCGTGATGTCATGGAAGCCTCGTTCACTGGCTCCTCCGTAAGCCGAGTATAGCAGCCTCGCAAAGGAACATTTCAGGCTGAAGGGAGTTGTGGGCCTCTAATGCCAAGGGTCGTTAGACCCAAGTGAAACTAGGGTGCTGATCAGGAGGATAAGACATGCGCTATTTCGCTTCGATTTTGGCTGCGGCAGCCATTGCCGCGTTTGCCTTCGCAGTCAATGCTCAAGAGCCCAAGCCCGTTCAGGGCACGGTCAAAGGCGTCGGTGAAGCCGGCAAGGGCGCGGTAAGCGGGACAATGGAGGCCGGTAAGGGTGTTGCCAAAGGTGCTGGTGAAATTGGCGGCGGCGTGGCCAAGGGTGTCGGCGAGGTTGGCAAGGGCGTGAGCGAAGGCCCGGCAGGTGCCGTTACTGGCGCAGCCAAGGGCGCGGGTGAAGTTGGCAAGGGCGTCGTCGGCGGCACTGTCGATGCTGGCAAAGGCGTCATGAAAGGCGCTGGCGAAGTCGGCAAGGGCGTCGTGAAGGGCGCTGGCGAAGTCGGCAAGGGCGTGACGGGCGGAGACGGCTAGGACATTAGCGAAAACCTTGCGGCTGGCAGGCAAGTCGTGAGGTGGCTGGAGGACTAGGAGAGCTTGCGCGAATCAGCAAATCAGTTTTCCATCACCGCTTATGACCACCGCCTTCGTTGCCGGAGCCTGCAGTGCGGCACGCGCTCTTGGCTATCGCCGTGTAGCCGATCTCATCGAGAGTGATGGGCTCGACGCAGAAGGTGTCGTTAGCCTACTCAGCCTTAGCACCTGCAAGATGCGATGGCGGGACGCTGCTTTGATCCTTCTTGCGGGATCAGTGGCCCGCCACCGCTCACAACCCGAGGGCTGGAGCGGCGAACCCGAGCGCGGGCTCGTGCTGGACGTGCTTCGTCAACACGGTATCTCTGACGCACAGTTCAATGACATCGCTAAGCGCGCGTCGGCGCTGGTGGTGAAGACGTGGCCGCAGATTGCCGTGCTGCTACGCGAGGCGGCATGAGACAAGGGCTTGGCCTTTCGCATCCAGCGCCTTGAATCCTCACGGCGTCTGCTCGACTTGCCACGATGGTGGGAAACGGCGTGGTGATGTCATGAGTGAGGTCTAAACCGATCTAAACTGACCACACTCGCCGTGCTGACATGGCGCTGACATGAAGCCGCGCGGCAAGCCGTCCTCCGGGGCCGCGTGGTTCTAGATCAATTATTTTATTGAGGAAAATGGTGGAGCCGGACGGGATCGAACCGACGACCTCAGCAGTGCGATTGCTGCGCTCTCCCAACTGAGCTACGGCCCCAGGAAGCCCGCATTTAGGGAGCGGCCCCCACCCCTGTCAAGCGAGGCTCCGGTGGCGGCAATAAGAACTTGCCCTCCGGCCGCTGCCAAGACTTGCCCTGGCCCGGGCCTGTCCGCTACATGGGGCCCAAGGCCGCGCACGGAGGGGCCTGTTCATGGTGCCTTTGATCGGATTCATCGTTCTCGTCATCGACCTGTTTATCTGGGTGGTCATCGCGAGCGCGATTTTGAGCTGGTTGATCGCCTTCAACGTGGTCAACACCTCAAATCGCTTCGTCTTCACACTCGCCGACATGCTCTACCGCATCACCGAACCGGCGCTCCGGCCGATCAGGAGCATTTTGCCCAATCTCGGCGGCATCGACATCTCACCGGTGGTTTTAATTCTGCTGCTTCTGTTCATCCGTGACGTGGTGTTGCTCGGCTGGATCTTGCCCGCGTTCATCATTGGGTGAGCGGCAGCCTCTTAGCCTCAACATTCGCCAGACCACAACCGGAGTCCGTGTGCCCGTGCGGCTGACCCCAAAGTCGGGGCGGGACGCGATCGAGGGCGTCGAGGATTTCGCCGGCGAGGCGGTGCTGAAAGCCCGCGTGCGCGCAGTCCCCGAAAACGGCCGCGCCAACGCGAGCCTCGAAAAGCTCATCGCCAAATGGCTGGGTCTCCCGCCGTCGGACGTCAAGGTCGCAGTGGGCGGCAAGTCGCGCCTGAAACAGGTCGCGATCGACGGCGACGAGACTGCGCTGTTCGCTCTGATAGGCCAACGCCTGGCGGAGCTCTAGCCGGACGCCGTGGCGATTTCTTGCGCGATGGCCTCTGCCGCCGCGCGAGGGTCCGCCGCGCGGGTGATGGGACGGCCGATCACCAGATAGTCGGCGCCGGCCTCCACGGCATCGGACGGCGTCACCACGCGCGTCTGGTCCTGCACGTCAGTCCCGGCCTGGCGGATGCCCGGCGTCACGATCAAGAAGTTGCGCAAGCGCTCGCGCAAGGCCGCCGCCTCCTTCCCCGAGGCGACGATGCCGTCAAAGCCCGCGTCCTGCGAAAGCCGCGCCCGCTCCTGCACCAGCGCCAGCGGCGGCATCTCGATGCCCTGCTGCGACAAGTCTGACCGGTCGAGATTGGTCAGCACCGTCACGCCAAGCAGCTTCAGCCCGCTGTGGCCCCGGCCACGCACGGCGGCATCCAGCGTCTTGCGGTCGGTGGCATGTACGGTGAGGAAATGCGCGCCCGTGCGCGCGATCGCCGCCGTCGCCCGCTCCACGGTCGCCTCGATGTCGAGAAGCTTGGCGTCGAGAAAAACACGCCGGCCGTCATTCACAAGCTCGTCGGCGAGCGCAAGCCCACCGGCAAACAGGAGTTCGAGCCCGATCTTGTAGACGCCGACGCTGTTGCCGAGCGTCTCGATCAGCGTGCGGGCCTCATCCACCAGGGGCACGTCGAGCGCAACGATGATGCGGTCCTTCGGGCTCATGCTTTGAACTTCCGCGCGGCCACGGCCAAAGCTTCCACCACGTCGGCGAACATCTTCTGCTGTTTCTCGTCCTTCAAGCTGCCGTCGTCCTCGAAAGCTTGGCTCGCGCGCGGCAACGCCATCTGCTGCGGGATCACCAGCGCGCCCAAGCCGACGCTCAAAATCTCGCGTAGCGTGAGAAGACTCCGCATGGCGCCGTAATAGCCCGGAGAGGCGCCGGAGACCGCGAAGACCCGCGTCTTGTAGACATCGGGCTTGTCCTTCACGCGGGAGACCCAGTCGATAGTGTTCTTGAGCAAGGGCGGGATCGAGGCGTTGTATTCCGGCGTGACAATCATGACCCCGTCATACTCTTCCAGCAGCGCCTTGAAGGCCCGCGCGCGTTCCGGCACGCCTTCGGCGTCTTCCAGGTCGCCGTGATAGATGGGCATATGATAATCGGCGAGGTCCACGAACACCGCCTCGATGCCGTTCGCCTCGGCAATGTGTTGACCCAGTCGGGCAAGCTTCTTGTTGTGCGACCCCTCCCGGGCGCTACCGGCAAAAAACACTAATCGCATGCAAATCTCCTGCTCGGCGCGCTTCAAGCGCCATCGTCGTTTTCGTCCTCGCTCTTACGAAACACATGACGCAAAGGTACGGTTGCAGCGGCCGCAAGCGGCGTGGCCAGGGCCAGGCCCAGGAGCCCGAATATCGCGCCGCACACGAGCTGATTCAGGATCACCATCGCCGGCGGCATCGATACGGCGCGTGCTTGGATCAGCGGCGTCAGCAGGTAGCTCTCCAGGAACTGGACGCAGCAATAAAGACCAAGCGCCCAAAGCGCCAAGGTGAAACTCTCCCCGCCGGCGACGAGAATGATCGGGATCGCGCCGATGATCGGTCCGAGATATGGCAGGAAGCACGCAAGGCCGGCGAACAGGGCGAGCATGAAGGCGATTGGCACGCCGAGGATCAATAGCCCGACATAGGTGACGCCGCCGATTGCTGACATGGTGATCGACTGGCCGATCAGCCAGCGGCGCAGCAGCTCGCCCGTCTCATAAAGAAGATCGAGCAGGGCTTGGCGCTTGTCTTCCGGCGCCAGCCGCGCCACGAGATTGACATAGGTGTGCGGATCGGCGGCGAGATAGACGCCGAAGAAAATCACGATCAGCCCGGCGCTGAACAGTCCGAACACGGACATGGCCACGGACGTGGCGCCGGTGGCGATGCCCCATTGGCTCATGAAGTTGCCCAGCACCTGGACCAGATCGATGTTCTCGAGCAACGCGGTGCGATCGATGAAGGTCGAGAGCTGAGACGTGAGCGCGGTGACGCCGGCGGCGATGCTCTGGGCCAGGAGCGCGACTTGAATGCCAAGCGTGGGGCCCGCCGTCCAGCCGGCAAGAGCGAGGCCGCCCAGCCCGACAAGGGCCACCACGGCCAGCATCAACAGGCGCGGCAAACCCGTAACATCAGCCAGCGCCTTGCTCGCACCGTAGAGCACGATCGCAAGCAGGATGCCGGCAAAGGTGAGCAGGATCGCTGTCTGTGCATACCAAAGGACGCTGGCTAGCGCGATGACGGCGATGACGGCAACGGTGGCCTTTGCCGCCCGCGCCATCACCTTGGGCTCGCGGAATTCTGCGATCTTGGCCGGGCTCTTCTTGGCATCGCGCGCTGGCTGCTCGCCGGACATTGCTGTCTCGCTTGAAGGCCGCGCTGGAGCTAATGCGGGACGGGCGCGCGGGGGGCGGTGGGATCATCCCCAATCTAAGTCAAAGGCGGCGCCAAAGGATAGGCGCTACTCGCCGATACCCTCAAAGAACTCCTTCACCCGGGCAAAAAATCCGGCCGAAGCGGGGCTCGTATCCGGGTTGGATGCCTCCTCGAAGGATTTCAGGAGATCGCGCTGCTTGCGCGACAGGTTCTTCGGAGTCTCGACTTCCACCTGGATATAGAGGTCGCCCTGCTGCTTGGAGCGCAGCACGGGCATGCCCTTGGCCTTGAGGCGGAACTGCTTGCCGCTCTCGGTGCCCTCGGGGACCTTCACGCGGCTGCGGCCGCCGTCGATGGTCGGCACCTCGATCTGCCCGCCGAGCGCCGCCGTGGTCATGGCAATCGGCACGCGGCAAAACAGATCGGCGCCGTCGCGCTGGAAGAACTCGTGCGGTTTGATCGACAGGAAAATATAGAGATCGCCAGGTGGGCCGCCGCGCACGCCCGCCTCGCCCTCGCCCGCAAGCCTGATGCGGGTGCCGTCCTCGACGCCTATGGGAATGGTGACGGACAGCGTGCGCTCGCGCGTGACGCGGCCCGCGCCGTTACATGAGGGACACGGGGTCTCGATCGTCTCGCCGCGACCCTGGCAGGCGGGGCAAGTGCGCTCGATGGTGAAGAAGCCCTGGCTCGCCCGAACCTTGCCCATGCCGCCGCAGGTGCGGCACGCGGTCGGCGAGGTGCCGGCCTTGGCACCGGAGCCCGAACAGGCCTCGCAGGTGACGCTGGTAGGCACACGGATCTGCGCCGCCTTGCCCTCATAGGCCTCGGAAAGCGTGATTTCCATGTTGTAGCGGAGATCGGCGCCCCGCTCGCGCCCCGAACGCTGCCGGGACCGGCGCGCGCCCATGAACTCGCCGAACAGATCGTCGAACATTGCCGACATGGACGCGGAGAAATCCGAGCCGAAACCGTGTGGACCGCCGCCGCCAAAGCCGCCGAGCCCGCCATTGCCGTCGAAGGCGGCATGGCCAAAGCGGTCATAGGCGGCACGGCGCTGCGGATCTTTCAGCGCCTCGTAGGCTTCGTTGGCTTCCTTGAAGCGCTGCTCCGCGGTGGGATCACCGTTGCAGGTGTCGGGATGGCATTCCTTCGCCAAACGGCGGAATGCTGACTTGATCGCAGCGTCGTCCGCGCCGCGATTCAAGCCGAGCACATCGTAGTAGCACCGTTTAGCCATCACCCCTCCGGACCTTCACAACCGCCCCGTACGCGGCGGCGCACAAGTCTCTTGTTGGGCTTAAGCGGGGTCCTCGTTCCGAAGAGCCTCCGCCGCCAATCTGTTTCGTTACGCCGACTTCTTGTCGTCGTCGTCGTCCTTGACCTCTTCGAAGTCGACATCGACGACTTTCTCATCAGAGTCACCGCCGCCGGCTTCGGCGGACGGACCTTCCTCGCCGCCGGCTGCGCCTTGAGTCTGCTGATACATGGCTTCGCCAAGCTTCATGGAGGCTTGGCCGACCGCGTCCACCTTTTGCTTGATGGCTTCCACGTCCTCGCCTTCGGCGGCGGTCTTGAGCTCGGCAACGGCGGCTTCAATCGCAGCCTTGTCCTCGGCGGGAACCTTGTCGCCGAAGTCGGCGAGCATCTTATCGGTCGAATGCACCAGCGCTTCGGCCTGATTGCGGACCTCGACAAGCTCGCGCCGCTTCTTGTCTTCATCGGCGTGGCTCTCGGCTTCCTGGACCATGCGGTCGATATCCGCATCGCTCAGTCCACCGGAGGCCTGAATTTTGATCGACTGCTCCTTGCCGGTCGCCTTGTCGGTGGCCGACACGTTGACGATACCGTTGGCATCGATGTCGAAGGTCACCTCGATCTGCGGCACGCCGCGCGGTGCCGGCGGAATGCCGACGAGATCGAACTGACCGAGCATCTTGTTGTCCGCCGCCATCTCGCGCTCGCCTTGGAAGACGCGAATGGTCACGGCGTTCTGATTGTCCTCCGCCGTGGAGAACACTTGGCTCTTCTTGGTCGGGATCGTGGTGTTGCGGTCGATCAGCCGGGTGAAGACGCCACCCAAGGTCTCGATACCGAGCGACAGCGGCGTCACGTCGAGCAGCAGCACGTCCTTGACGTCGCCTTGCAGCACGCCGGCCTGAATGGCCGCGCCGATGGCGACCACTTCGTCCGGGTTCACGCCCTTATGCGGCTCCTTGCCGAAGAAGTTCTTCACGGTCTCCACGACCTTCGGCATGCGGGTCATGCCGCCGACCAGGATCACCTCGTTGATCTCGGCAGACTTGAGGCCCGCATCCTTCAGGGCCGCTTCGCACGGCGCGATGGTCCGCTGGATCAGATCGCCGACCAGGCTTTCGAGCTTGGCGCGGGTGAGCTTCATGGTCAGGTGCTTCGGACCCGACTGATCGGCGGTGATGAAGGGCAGATTGATTTCGGTCTGCTGCGTGGACGACAGCTCGATCTTGGCCTTCTCCGCCGCCTCTTTCAGGCGCTGGAGCGCGAGCTTGTCGCCGCGCAGATCGATGCCTTGCTCTTTTTTGAATTCGTCGGCGAGGTAGTCGACGATGCGCATGTCGAAATCCTCACCGCCGAGGAAGGTGTCGCCGTTGGTCGACTTCACCTCGAACACGCCGTCGCCGATCTCCAGGATAGAGATGTCGAACGTGCCGCCGCCGAGATCGTAAACGGCGATGGTCTGGCCCTCTTTCTTCTCAAGTCCGTATGCGAGCGCGGCCGCCGTAGGCTCGTTGATGATGCGCAGAACCTCGAGGCCCGCGATCTTGCCCGCGTCCTTGGTGGCCTGGCGCTGCGCGTCGTTGAAGTAGGCCGGCACGGTAATGACAGCCTGCTCGACCTTCTGGCCGAGATGAGATTCGGCCGTCTCCTTCATCTTCTGAAGGATGTAGGCGGAGATTTGCGAGGGGGAATATTTCTTGCCCTGAGCCTCGACCCAGGCATCGCCATTGTCGGCCTTGACCAGCTGATAGGAGACAAGCTTCTGATCCTTGGCGACCGTGGGGTCCTCCCACCGGCGGCCGATCAGGCGCTTGATGGCGAACAGTGTGTTCTCGGGATTGGTGACGGCTTGCCGTTTGGCTGGCAGCCCGACCAGCACCTCGCCGTCGTCGGTGACTGCCACCATGGAAGGCGTCGTGCGCATGCCCTCAGCATTCTCGATGACCTTGGGGTTCTTCCCATCCATGACCGCGACACAGGAGTTTGTCGTGCCCAGATCGATTCCAATTACTTTCGCCATTGCGAGCCTCTCTTTCTGGCAAACCGTACGGGCCCTGAAGCGGCACCCGGGATCATCTCACGCGCCTCGCATCTCGCGGCGCGGGCCGGTCCCCAATCGTTACTTTGCCCTACACGACTCGAAGCCGGCGGGGCTCCGCGGTTATATAGGTGGCAACCCTATGGCCCGCAAGGAGAAGGGGGCGATCCGCGCGGGTCGGAACCTTGCATTTCACATGACGCGTTTCCAGGCTCCGATGAGGATTGGCGTCAAGCAATAGTAGCGCCCATCCGCGGCCGCCTCCGTCATATCCTTCTTGAAGGCATCGGCACGCACACTATCAGCTAGACCAAGTTCGACGGCGGATGCGAAAAGTCCTTGGTAAACGCCGATTAGCATTGCCGCCATCTCACTGAGCGGAATGTATTTCACCTCCGCCAGCGTACCGTCGGGGGTGCCCATGCCTGCCGCCTCAAACTGCGCCGGCAGCTGCCGCCCGGCCCGCAAATTCCGCCCATGTCCGCGAAAAACGCCTTCGAACAAGCGGTTGAACTCCGCCATGGCGGGACATAGCGGCTCAATAGCAATGGCGCCGAAGTCGAACTCCTGCGCCGCGACCACGCCGCCGGGCTTGGTCCAGGAGAGCATTTTCTCAAGCACCGCCACGGGCTCCTGCATATGCATCAACAGCAGGCGGCAATTGGTGAGGTCGAAGGGCGCGCCAGGAACGTCCTCGGTCTGAAGCACGTTCGCTTCGACCAGGCGGAAGTCAGCCCCGCCTTGGGCTTTCAAGTTCGCAAGCGCCTGGGCACCGAGCTTGCCGTCGATCTCAAGGCCGGTAACCATGCCCGACGGGCCCACGCGGTCGGCCATTTGGCGCACCACGGAGCCAGGACCTGAGCCCACGTCGAGACAAGACATGCCGGGCTTGAGTCCGATCTTGTCCAGGAGCGCGTCGGTCGCGCCTTGCCACATGGCGGCCTGATCGCGTAGGCGCTGATATTCCTCAACGCCGCGGGCGTGGACATATCCGTCAGGATTGCTGGTCTCGGGCTGGCCCATGGGCTCCTGGTCTGCCGATGAGGCGATGACGGCGGACCGTAGGACAGGACTGAGGCGGAGCAAAGATCGCATGGAACATTATCCGCAACGGTTGGACCATAAGGCGCAAACCGCCCTTCTCGCCGAAATCCGGCGGGTCATCGCGCAAAGCCCGCTCTACACCCCCACCATGCCGCGCTCCGGCAAGCCGATGTCGGTGCGCATGACCAATGCAGGCCCGCTCGGCTGGGTCACCGACAAGGACGGCGGCTACCGCTATCAGGCCATGCACCCGGAGACGGGGGAACCCTGGCCGCCGATCCCCCAAATGCTGTTGGATCTCTGGGAAGAGCTCGCCGGCTATCCGCACCCGCCGGAAGCCTGCCTCATCAACTATTATGCGGGCGCCGCCAAGATGGGGCTTCATCAGGATCGAGACGAAGAGGACTTCGACGCGCCCGTGCTGTCCGTGTCGCTCGGCGATACGGGGATGTTCCGTGTCGGCGGCACGACGCGCAAAAGCCCGACGCAGAAATTCGAGCTCAAGTCAGGCGATGTGTTCGTGCTCGGCGGGGAGGACCGGTTGGCCTATCACGGCATCGACCGCGTCCTGGCAGGCACGTCCGATCTCTTGGAAGAAGGCGGCCGCTTCAACCTCACGCTGCGGCGGGTGACGAAGCCGGAATAGAGCGTCATCCTGAGGTGTCCGGTGCGTGCTTCGAGGCTCGCTTCGCTCGCTCCTCAGCATGACGCGCCGGGCCTCGAAGGTTAGCTCAGCCTAGTCGCCGCCGTCGGGGGTGTCGTCGTTGGCGGCCCCGCCGGGGCCGAAGCCATTGCCGCCTTGCTGCGGCTTGGCTTGCCCTGCGGGCTTGGCGCCGCCCTTGGCGACGGCCACCAGCGCCGGGCGCAGCACCCGGTCGCCGATCGTGTAGCCCGCCTGCATGACTTCCACCACGGTGCCTTCGGGCACTTCGGTGTTCGGCACCTCGTACATGGCCTGCTGCTGGTTCGGGTCGAAGCGTTGGCCGAGAGGCTCGAGCTTGGTGACGCCGTGCTTCTCCATCATCTTGAGTAGCTCACGCTCGGTCAGCTCCACGCCCTCGAGAAAGCTCTTTAGTGCGGGGTCTTTCGCCGCGGCATCCGCCGGCACGTGCTCGATCGCGCGCCGCAAATTGTCGCCGATGGTCAGCACGTCGCGCGCGAAATTTGAAATGGCGTAGCGCGACGTATCGGTCTTCTCGCGCTCGGTGCGTTGGCGCAAATTCTCCATGTCCGCCATGGTGCGCAGCAGCTTGTCGCGCATTTCGGCGTTCTCGGAGAGCAGCGTCTCCAGGTCGCCCGCGACATCGCCGCCGGTGTCTTGGTCTTGAGGCTTCTCGGAGGGGGCAGGTTTCGCCTGATCCTCGTCTGCCTCACGTGGATCCGTCTTGTCGTCGGGCATTTAGGCGCCTCGGCGATTGGAGTTGAACTGAGAAGTCCGGGATATCAACCGGGAGCGTACAAAAATCAAGGGACAAGGGGTTAAGAAGATCAGGGAACCAGCCGCCCGAGTAACCTTGCCGTGTAGTCAACCATCGGAATGATGCGCGCGTAATTGAGCCTGGTTGGGCCGATCACGCCAAGTACGCCAACGATTTTCTGCTCGCTATCCTCGAACGGGGAGACGATCAGCGCCGAGCCCGAGAGCGAGAACAGCTTGTTCTCCGAGCCGATGAAAATCCGCACGCCCTCGGCCCGCTCGGCGAGCCCAAGGAGCTGAATCAGGTCCTTCTTGGCGTCGAGGTCCTCGAATAAGAGCCTCACCCGCTCCAAATCCTCCATGGCGTGCACGTCTTCCAGGAGATGCGCGCGGCCGCAGACAATGAGGCTCTGCCGATCGTCGGCCTCCCCCGACCAGGTGGCGAGCCCGTCGGTCACCACGCGCGCGGTCAATTCGTCGAGCTGCGCGCGGCGGGCTTCGATCTCCGCCTCGATGCGGGTGCGCGCCTCGGCCAGCGTGAGCCCGCCGATCCGCGCGTTGATGTAGTTGGTCGCTTCGTTCAGAGACGACAGCGGCAGGCCGTCAGGCACGGCCACGATGCGGTTTTCCACGTCGCCGTCCTCGCCGACCAGAACGGCGAGCGCTTTGCCTTGGCCGAGATTGACGAACTCAACATGGCGCAGGGTCTTGCTTTGCTTCTCCGCGAGCACGACGCCGGCACAGCGCGAAAGCCCCGACAGCATCTCGCCGGCCTCCGACAGGAATTCGTCGACACCACGGTGCCGGCCGCCGGCCGCCATGCGCGCCTCGATCTGATTGCGCTCGGCTTGCGTGATGTCGCCAATCTCGAGCAGGCCGTCGACGAAGAGCCGCAAGCCGGTCTGCGTGGGCATCCGTCCCGCGCTCGTATGCGGTGCGTAGATCAACCCAATCGCTTCGAGGTCGGACATGACGTTGCGCACCGACGCGGGCGACAGCGTCATCGGCAGCGCGCGGCTCAGGTTACGCGAGCCGACGGGCTCGCCCGTCTCGAGATATGTTTCGACGATGCGTTTGAAGATCTCGCGCGAGCGTTCGTTAAGTTGGCGCAGATTGCCGGCGGCCTCGGCCGCGCGTTGCGCACCTCTGACATCGTTGTGGCCCATGACGGGGAAACTTAGGCAGCGGCCAGACCGCCGTCAAACGCGCACGCGATTCTAGTTAAGCGGGCCGAGCCCCGGCGCGGCGGACTCGGACAGCTCACCCGGCGCTCCAAAATGGTCGAAATAGCGTGTGTTGATGGCCTCGACCGGCATCACGACGAACACATCCGTGGTGCCGAATTGGTGATCGATCACCGCGCCGTCGCCGACAAAGGCGCCGACCCGCAAATAACCTTTGATCAGCGGGGGCAGCGCCTTTAGGGCCGCGCGCACGTCGACCGCCTCGCGCGGCATCATGTTCATATCCACGCGCAAATGGTCGTGCGCCCGGACCCGCCAATCCTCCGGCGCGAGCGAGTTATGGTGAAGGAAGCTCAGAGCCAAGGCATGAGCGGCTGGATCGGTGCCCGGAAAGCTCGCGCAGCCGATCATGACGTCGGCGCCGTGTTCGCGCACATAGGACCAGACACCCTGCCACAGAAGCTCCAACGTCCGCCGGTTGCGGTAGGGCTTGAGCACGCAGGAGCGGCCGAGTTCGATGAAGCTATACTCGGGCTTCGACTGGATCAGCGGTGCGATGTCGTACTCGCCCTGGGTGTAGAACCCGTCGTGAAGTTCGGCAACATCCTGGCGCAGCACACGATAGGTGCCGACCACCTGCGAGCGCCGCCAGGGGGCCTTCTTGGCGGGATCGCCGCGATCGACCACGAGCAGATGATCGAAGACGGGGTCGTAGGCATCTTCGTCGCGCCGCGACAATATGGCGAGCGCGCCGGGCGTGGCCGACATTTCCTCGTAGAAAACCTTGTAGCGGAGGCGCTGGGCGCGCCGGACATCGCTTTTCTTGCGGGCGAGCCGGACTTCGAGCTGGCCCATGCGGCCATAGACCTTCGGCGGCTGGAAATGCCCACGAAGGCTAGCGGCCGGCGGTCGGCGGCGGCCCATCAGAGGAAGGCCGCCAATTTGGTTCGGCCGGAAGGTCAGTCCTGGAAACATCATCCCACCGCGAAATTTGTCCGAAGGCGTCCCTGAATCGGCTTGATCGGCATGTCTTAGCTCGTTTCGCTGTTTTCGGGGAACGCGTCGTCGGGCTCCGCAGGCGATCGACGCGACGCGAGCCCGATTCGGCCACACCATAAGCCGGTTAGCAAACCAATTCGAAGTCGATGTGACAGCCTGGGGATAGTGGCGGGACAGGGAGCCCCTGCCTTGCGCTTAGGCCGCGCCGGCGCTGGAATCTTTGAGCGCGTCCCCGCTCAAGCTCTGCCAACGGGCGAGGAGCGCCGCCAAGTCCTGCTTCTCGAAAGGCTTGGCAAGATAGTCGTCGAGTCCGGCGGCAAGATAGGTGGCCTGGTCCTCGGCGAACGCGTTGGCGGTCAAGGCTACAATCGGGGGGCGTTCCGTGCCGGGGCGCGCGTCATCCGGGTAGAGGGCGCGAATGCCGCCCGCCGCTTCGACCCCATCCATGTCGGGCACGTGGATATCCATCAGCACGAGATCGAACCTTTTGTCCCGCGCCAGGGCTTCGCGCGCCTTGGCGATCGCCTCCGCGCCGTTTTGCGCATGGACGACGTGAGCGCCGGACTTCTCCAACACCGTGCGGGCAAGCAGCGCGTTGATCTCGTTGTCCTCCGCCAGAAGGATCGAAAGTTCCGCGGTCCCGGCGCTGCCCAATCGCACCAGAGAGGGTTCCATCACAGGGGCGACACCGCGTGCCTGCGAGGCGCCACCATCGAAGAGCTGGACCAAGACTGAAAGAGGCCGCAAGGGGCGCACGAGGTAGCCGTTGAAGCCTTCGGCACGGAAGCGGGGAATGTCGCCCCGCTCACTCGGGTCGATGATACACACCGCGCGCGGCGTCTCGGTGTCGAGCAGCGGAAGAAGATCCGCCGCGCCAGCGTCGAAACTCGCTTTGTCGGTCAAAAGCGTGCCAAACGGCCTGCCCGAGGATGAGGCCTTCGTGGCGACGCGCTGTGCGTCCTTAATCCCGACACGCACCACGCTTGCGCCCATGGCCACCAGGAGATCGCCCACCAAAGGCGAACGCCGCGGCAAGAACAATAAGAGAACATCGTTTGCCCGCACGGCTGCAACAATTCTGTGCTTTTCTGAAGCCATGCTATCCGAAGCGATGCCGAAAGACCCTCGCGCGCTCGCACTCCTCGTCCATGTCGTCCTCTACGCGGTTACCGTCGCCATTTGCGCGGGCATCAATCTCTGGCTGAGCCCCGACAATCTTTGGTTCGTCTGGATCGCCTTGGGTTGGGGCATCGGCGTCGCGGCACACGCGCTCGCCTTTTGGCTGCGGCATACGCGGCGGCGCGAGCGCGTCTTCATCGACTGCAAAGCCCGCGGCGCCATGATCCACCTCTTCGCCTATGTGGCGGTGATCGCTTTGCTGTTCATCGTGAACCTGACGATGACGCCGAAGGTCTGGTGGTTCTATTGGGTGGCACTGGGCTGGGGCGCGGGCGTCGCGCCCCACGTCTGGTGCGCCTTCTTCCGGAAAAACCGTCCAACGAGCCGTCCTCAGTCGACGCCTCAACCAAGGGCCACACCAAAAAAGCGCGCCGCCGCACCGAAGAAGCGCACTGCGTCTAAGAAAACGCCCAGGAAGAAAACGACGCGGTCACACAAGCGCCCAACGCACTAGCGACGCGCGGCCACCTTCTTCTCCACGACGTCCCAGATCATCGCGGCGATATCCGCGCCGCCGAACTCCTGCACTTGGCGGATGCCCGTGGGCGACGTGACGTTGATCTCGGTGAGATAGTCGCCGATCACGTCGATGCCGGCGAAGATCAGCCCGCGCTTCTTCAGTTCCGGCCCGAGCCGGCCGCAGATGTCCTTTTCCCGCGCCGTCAGCGTCGTCGATTTCGCTGTGCCGCCCACATGCAGGTTGGAGCGCGTCTCGTCCGCCGCCGGCACGCGGTTGATCGCGCCGGCAACCGCCCCGTCCACCAAAATGATGCGCTTGTCGCCCGCCCGCACCTCCGGCAGATAGCGCTGCACCATGATCGGCTCACGGAAGGTGATGCCGAGCAGCTCGATCAGCGAGTTGAGATTGGTGTCGCCTTCGGCGATGCGGAAGATCGCCGCCCCGCCATTGCCGTAGAGCGGCTTCACCACGATGTCCTTGTGCTCCGCGCGGAACGTCCGGATCTCGTCGAGCGAGCGCGTGATGAGCGTCGGCGGCATCAGGTCGAGAAAATCGAGCACGAAGACTTTCTCCGGCGCGTTGCGCACCGCCGCCGGGTCGTTGACCACAAGAGTCTGGGGCTGCAGCCGCTCGAGCAGATGCGTCGTGGTGATATAGGCCATGTCGAAAGGCGGGTCTTGGCGCAGCTGGACGACGTCGTAGCCGGCGAGGTCCTCGGCGCGCGGATAGGCCAGCCGATAATGATCGCCCGGCTTGTCCTCCACCGTGAGGCTATGGCCGTAGGCCATGAGCTTGCCGTCGCGCAGCGAAAGGTCGGCCGGCGTGTAATAGAACACGTCATGGCCGCGGCTTTGTGCCTCGAGCAGCAGCGCAAAGGTGGAATCGCCCTTGATATCGATGAGTTCGATCGGGTCCATCTGAAAGGCGACTTTGAGAGCCATGGGAGTTCCTGCCGCTTTGGGGAGTTTCGCCGCGCAAGCTCGCGCCAAGGACGGTCCAGGTCAAACGGGAAATGCGTTGGCGATATGCCGTGGCCACGCCCAGGGCGCCGCAAGCACGACGTTGAAAGCGATGTCGTGGCCGACATAGTCCGGGTGGCTGGACAGCCAATATTGTGCCGCGCGCACGATCCGGCGGCGCTGCTTGGCGGGCAGCGTCCAGGCCGCCTCGTCCTTGGTCCTGCGCCGTTTCACCTCGACGAAGACAAGCCGCTTCCCCTTCTGCGCCACGAGGTCGATCTCGCCTACCGGCGAACGGTAGCGCTGGGCCACGATACGATAGCCCTTGAAGCGGAACAGAGCCGCGGCAAGCATCTCGGCGAAGACACCCCGGCGATAGGCTTTGATGCGCTCGTGCCGCATGTCAGTCGTTCTCGCGGGTCAGAGAAAGCCCGAGTTCGTAGACTCGCGCACGCTTCAGGCCATGAGCCTCGGTGATGCCGCGCACCGCGTCGCGAAAGCTCTGGGTCTCAAGTGCTGTCTTTAGATCTGCGACAATGCGTTCGTCGGTGATCTCGGTTTCCGCTTGCGTCGGCGGCGCGATCACCACGACGACCTCACCCTTCGTCGTTTCCTCGGCGATTTCTGCGGCGAGCGTCACGAGTGTGCCGCGCCTCACCGTCTCGTGCAGCTTGGTCAGCTCGCGCGCGATCACCGCCTCGCGCGGCCCCAAGACCGCCGCCATGTCGGCCAGGCTCTTGGCGAGACGCGGCGCCGTTTCGAACACGATCAGCGTTGCGGGGATTTCTTTCAAGGCGGCAAGCCGCGTCTGGCGCGCCCCGGATTTCGGCGGCAGGAAGCCTGCGAAGACAAACGTGTCGGTCGGGAGGCCCGCGCTTGTCAGCGCGGCGAGCGCCGCGGACGGCCCCGGAATGCTTGTCACCATCAGTCCTTCGTCGAGCGCTTCGCGCACAAGCTTGTAGCCGGGGTCGGAGACAAGCGGCGTGCCGGCGTCCGAGATCAGCGCCACCGCGTAACCGGAGCGAATCCGCGAAAGGAGCTTTGGCCGCTCTCGCTCAGCGTTGTGCTCGTGATAGGGCGTGAGCTGGGTATCGATGCCGAAATGCGACAGAAGCTTCTTGGAGTGGCGGGTGTCCTCCGCGGCGATCACGGACGCGCGGGCCAAGACGGCAAGCCCCCGCAGCGAAATGTCGGAAAGATTGCCGATCGGCGTCGACACGAGATAGAGCCCAGACGCCAGCGGCCGGTCCAGCAGCTCGGCAAGCGTTTCGCTCGCGCGCGAAACTGTCCGCGCCGTGGCGTTGTCCCCGTTGCGATGGTCTTGCACGCGCGTCGCCCAGTCTTGCCCGCCGCTCCAACACGCACATCCTGCGTCAAGGCGCAGCGTGCCTCGCCCTATTCGGCGAAACGTTACGTGATATAGTCTGCAGCCGTCCATCACGTTTGAGCCATGTTTGCGCTTGAGGCTTTGCGCAACAAAGCTTTGCAGGGGCTGAACCCATACCGCGCGCGCTTCACCATTACTTGAGTGCCATCAGGCTCGCGATTGCGACGACGCTGACTGCGGTGCTGTTGGCCGCTTGCGGCGCCCCGGGCGGCGGCGGCGGGCCGAGCATGATGCCGGGCGAGGCGATCACCGGCGCCACCGGCTCGGTCAAGGTGGCGCTGCTGCTTCCCGTCTCCGCGCCGGGCTCGACGGCCTCGGTCGCCAAGGCGCTGAAGCAAGCTGCCGAGCTCGCGCTTTTCGATTTCGACAATCCGAATGTGTCCTTGGTGCCGAAAGACACGAAGGGCACGCCGAGTGGCGCCCGGGCCGCGGCGCAAAGCGCGGTGAAGGATGGGGCGGAACTCATCATCGGGCCGCTCTTCGCGCAAGAGGTGCGCAGCGCAGCCCAAGTCGCCCGCAGCGCCGGCATCCCCATGATCGCGTTCTCATCCGACGAGAAGGTTGCGGGCAACGGCGTCTATCTCTTGAGCTTCCTGGCCGGGCGTGACGTACCCCGCGTCATTTCCTTCGCCATGTCGCGCGGCAAACGGAACTTCGCCGTCCTGGTGCCACAGACGAATTACGGCCGGATCGCGGAGGCGGCGTTCGCCAAGGCCGTGGCCCAAGGTGGTGGCGCCGCGCCGGTGCGCGCAAGCTTCAGCACCGCGAACATGTCCGCGGCTGTCCAGCAAGTCGCCAGCGCCGTGAATGCCGGCCAGAAGATCGATGCACTGTTCTTGCCTGCGGGGCGGGAAGAGTTGCCGAGGCTCGCCCAGCAACTCGCGAGTGCCGGTGTGACCAGCGCCAAGCTCCAATTCATCGGCACCGGACAATGGGATTATCCGAATGTCGGCAAGCAACAGGCGCTCGTCGGCGGCTGGTACCCCGCGCCCGATCCGAAGGGCTGGAACAGCTTCGCGCAGCGCTATGCCAAGACCTTCGGCGGCACGCCGCCGCGCATCGCGAGTCTCAGCTATGACGCCATGAGCCTTGCCGTGTCGTTGTCGCAAAATCCGCCGGGCCAGCGCTATTCGTTCTCCCAGCTCACCCGCTCCAGCGGTTTCGCCGGCGTCGACGGCCTGGTCCGCCTGCTGCCCGACGGCACGTCCGAGCGCGGGCTCGCCCTTCTAGAAGTGCGCCCGGGCACCCCGCGTGTGATCTCGCCGGCGCCGCGCTCCTTCACCACCGCATCAAGCTACTAGAGTCGCGCGCGACTAAGCGGCAAGCTCGAGGATCAAGCGCTCAAGCACCAGACGCCCGGACTGTGTCGCCACGAGGCGGCTGCCGCTGCGGGCAAGAAGGCCGTCGCCTTCCAGGGCATCGAGCCGGGACGGATCGAGCGCGTGCCCGCTCAGACCTTCGAGCCGCGCAAGATCGAGACCTTCGCTCAACCGCAGCGCCATCAACAAATACTCTTCGGCTACATCTTGCGGTTCCAAGGGATCATCGCTCGTAAGTCCATGGCCTTGCGCCTCGACCTGCGCGAGCCAGCCTTCGGGCGACTTGATGGTCGCGAGCGCCCGCTTACTGCCGTTCTCCGTGATGCGCGCATGCGCTCCGGCGCCGATCCCTGCATAATCGTGGCCGCGCCAATAGATGAGGTTGTGCCGCGACTCCGATCCCGGCCGCGCATGGTTCGAGATCTCGTAGGCCGGGAGGCCCGCATTTTCGCAAAGCGCTTGCGTCAGCAGGTACATCGCGCTCGCCGCATCGCCGTCGGGGATGTGCAAACGCCCCATCGCATGGCGCGCGGCAAACGGCGTGCCGTCCTCGATGGTGAGCTGATAGAGCGAGAGGTGATCGGCGGCAAAGGACAGCGCACGCGTAAGCTCCTCTTCCCAGGCCGCGAGCGATTGCCCTTCGCGCGCATAGATGAGATCGAACGACACGCGCGTGAAACACCTTTTGGCAAGGTCGAGCGCGGTGAGCGCTTCCTCCGCCGTGTGCTGGCGGCCAAGGGCTTTGAGGCTTTGATCGTCGAGCGCCTGCACGCCGAGCGACAAGCGATTGACACCGGCGGATGCATAGCCTGCGAAGTTCTCCGCCTCCACGCTGGTGGGGTTGGCCTCAAGGGTGATCTCGGCGTCGCGGTCGATGGTCCAATGACCGGAGATCGCATCGAGGATCGCTTCGGCCGTGCTAGATGACATCAGCGAGGGCGTGCCGCCGCCGAAGAAGATGCTGGTCACGGTGCGTCCCGGCGCGCGGGCGGCGAAGTGCCGAAGCTCCGTCAGATAACCGGCGACGAACCGCGCCTCGTCGACGCCATTGTGTCGAACGTGAGAGTTGAAGTCGCAATAGGGGCATTTGGCCTTGCAGAACGGCCAATGCACATAGACCCCAAAGGGTTCGTCACTCGACATTGGAGTAGGTGGCTTCGATCAGGCGCTCGAAGGCGCGCATGCGGTGCGACAGCGCGTTCTTGGTTTCCAGATCCATTTCGCCGAACGTCTCCTCGTGGCCGTCGGGCATGAAGATCGGATCATAGCCGAAGCCATGGGTTCCCCGCGGCGGCCAGTGGATCGATCCGAACACGCGGCCTGTAAAGACCGCATCCTCGCCGTTCGGCGCTGCAAGCGCGAGCGCACAGATGAAGTTCGCGCGGGTATAGCCCCCGCCGGTCGCTTCCAGCTCCTCGTGCACGCGCGCAATGGCCTTGCCGAAATCCCTCTCGGGCCCGCCCCAACGGGCAGAGTGGATGCCCGGTGCCCCGCCAAGCGCCTCCACCTCGAGCCCCGAATCGTCGGCAAGCGCTATCAGGCCGGATCCGGCGGCGGCGGCGCGTGCCTTGAGCAGCGCGTTCGCTTCGAACGTTTCGCCGGTCTCCTCGGGCTCGGGCAGGTCGAGACTCCCCGCCGACACGCAGTCGATGCCGTAGGATGCGAACAGCTCGCCAAGCTCGTACACCTTGCCCTCGTTGTGGCTGGCGATGACGAGCTTCGAGCCGCGATGGATGGTGCCGGGTCTAAGCAACGGTGAGCTTCTGTAATTCGACGAGCTCGGCGATCCCTTGACGCGCGAGTAGCATCAACTGATCGAACTGTTCCTGGCTGAACGGTTCCGTCTCCGCGGTGCCTTGCACTTCGACGATGCCGCCGGCCCCGGTGATCACGAAGTTTGCATCGGCGTCGGCTTCCGAATCCTCGGGATAGTCGAGGTCGAGCACTGCCTCGCCGCCATAGAGCCCGCAGCTGACGGCGGCCACGTGGTCCCTCAGGACCTTTCCTTTGATCATGTTGCGCGCTTCCATCCAGGCAAGCGCATCGTGCAACGCCACCCAAGCGCCGGTGATGGATGCCGTGCGCGTGCCGCCGTCCGCCTGGAGCACGTCGCAGTCGACAATGATTTGCTTTTCGCCGAGCGCGGCAAGGTCCGTCACGGCGCGGAGCGACCGGCCAATGAGCCGCTGAATTTCCTGCGTGCGCCCAGATTGCTTACCGGATGCCGCCTCGCGCCGCGTGCGCTGGTTGGTGGCGCGCGGCAGCATGCCGTATTCCGCCGTCACCCAACCCCGGCCCGAGCCCTTGAGCCAGGGCGGCACTGACTCTCCGGCGGTTGCCGTGCAAAGAACGTGAGTCTCGCCGAAACGCACGAGACAAGAGCCTTCAGCGTGGCGCGACACCGCGCGTTCGAGACTGACGGGGCGGAGCGCGTCGGGCGCGCGTTTGGAGGGGCGGATAATGGCAAGCTCCTGGAAAACGGGCTGAGGTCGCGCACCCTAGAGGAGGCTCTGCCGGCGGAAAAGCCCTTTCCCCAACTCTCCTCGCGGGCGGCCTTGTGCGGCCCCGGAGGAGAAGCTACCACCGTTAACCATGGCCGAGAGCGAGATGAGATCGGAAGGCGCGGTGATCGCCTCTGAAAACGCTGCCACCACGGCCGTGGCCGCCGGCGCCACGCCCATGATGGCGCAGTATTTGGAGATCAAGGCGGCCAACGCCGACAGTCTTCTGTTCTATCGCATGGGCGATTTCTACGAGATGTTCTTCGAGGACGCGGCGCTCGCCTCGCGCGCGCTCGGCATCGCCCTGACCAAGCGCGGCAAGCATCTTGGGCAAGACATCCCCATGTGCGGCGTCCCCGTTCATGCCGCCGACGACTATCTTCAGCGCCTGATCGCGCAAGGCTTCCGCGTCGCGGTCTGCGAGCAGATCGAGGACCCGGCGGAAGCCAAGAAGCGCGGTCCGAAAGCGGTCGTGCGACGCGATGTGGTGCGCCTCGTCACCCCGGGCACGCTCACCGAGGAGTCGCTTCTCGATGCCCGCGCTCACAATTTTCTCACTGCTTTGTTCCGCGGTCCCGCAAAGGACGGCGCCGAGCCCGGCTTCGCACTGGCCTCGATCGATATCTCCACCGGCGAGTTGGTCGCCGCCGTCACGCGGCTCGCGGATCTTCCCGGCGAATTGGCGCGGATAAAACCCGGCGAGGTGTTGGCGGGCGATGACCTTGCAAGCGACGGCGACATCCGCCGTCTCGTGGAGGAAGCGGGTGCCGCGCTGACACCGTGCCCGCGCGCGCATTTCGACTCCGTGCGTGGCGAGCGCGCATTGAAAGAGCGCCTCGGCGTCGCCACCCTCGATGCCTATGGCGACTTCACCCGAGCGGAACTTGCCGCCTTGGCCGGGCTCCTCACCTATGTGGAAATCACTCAGGTCGGCCGCGCCCCGCTGCTCCGCCCGCCGCGCAAAGAGGTGGCGGGGAGCCTGCTTCTGATCGATGCGGCCACCCGCACCAATCTCGAGCTGGCGCGCTCCAACCACGGATCGCGCTCAGGCAGTCTTCTGGCTGCGGTCGATCGCACCGTCACCGCCGCAGGCGCGCGTGAGCTGGCTAGCCGGCTGGCCAGCCCCTTGACCGATGTGGATACAGTCAATGCCCGCCTCGACGTTGTCGCCTATCTCGGCGCTGAGCCGCGCTTGCGCCAGGAGTTACGGGAGGCTTTGAAGGCCGCGCCCGACCTTGCCCGCGCGCTCGCCCGTCTCGCTCTCGGCCGGGGCGGTCCGCGCGATCTCGGTGCGGTGCGCACGGCTATCCGCGCCGCGCACGATCTTGCCGCGCATCTCTTGCGTACCGGCGAGGCGCTCGGCATGCCGCGCGAGCTGATGAGCATCGCCGAGCGTCTGGCCGCGGCGCCAACCGAGATCGAGCAGTCCTTGTCGGCAGCGCTGGGGAAGGAGCTTCCCGTGAACGCCCGCGACGGCAGCTTCATTCGCGAGGGCTTCCATGCCGATCTCGACGAACACAGGAGACTGCGCGATAGCAGCCGCCAAGTCATTGCGGGCCTGCAGGCGACCTATGCGGATGCCACCGGCATCAAGTCGCTCAAGGTTCGCCACAACAACGTGCTCGGCTACTTCGTCGAGGTCCCTGCGCTGCATGCGCCGACCCTCACCAACCCGCCGCACGTGGAGACGTTCATTCACCGCCAAACCATGGCGAATGCGGTTCGCTTCTCCACGCCAGAGCTGGCCGAACTCGAAGCGCGCATCACCTCGGCCGCCGACCGTGCCCTCGCCCTTGAGCTCGATGTCCTTGCGGCGCTTACCAAGGACGTCCTCGCCGAAGAGCAGGCGCTTGCCGCCGCGAGCGCCGCGTTGGCGGAACTCGATCACTATTCCGGTCTTGCCGAGCTTGCGGCCGAGCAAAGCTATGTACGGCCCCGGGTCGACGAAAGTCTGGTCTTCGCCGTTGTCGAAGGCCGGCACCCCATGGTCGAGCAAACTTTGAAGCGCGGCGATGGCGCGAGCTTCATCGGCAATGATTGCCGGCTCGGCGACGGAGAAGACGACACCCGCGTGCTTGTCGTCACGGGTCCCAACATGGCCGGCAAGTCCACCTTCCTGCGCCAGAACGCGCTTATCGTGGTCCTGGCGCAAGCAGGCTGCTTCGTGCCGGCGAAGGCGGCCCATATCGGCATCGTCGATCGACTGTTCAGCCGGGTGGGCGCGGCGGACGATCTCGCCCGCGGGCGGTCCACCTTCATGGTCGAGATGGTCGAGACCGCCGCGATTCTGAATCAGGCAACCGCGCGGTCCTTCGTGGTGCTGGACGAGATCGGCCGCGGTACGGCGACCTTCGATGGCTTGTCGATCGCATGGGCCACGCTCGAATATCTGCATGAGGTGAACTGCTCCCGAGTCCTCTTCGCCACGCACTATCACGAGCTCACTGCGCTCGCAGAAAAGTTGGCACATGCCGCCAATGCCACGGTCGAGGTGAAGGAGTGGCGCGACGAGATCGTGTTTCTCTATCGTGTGGTTAGCGGCGCCGCCGATCGCTCCTACGGCATCCATGTGGCGAAGCTCGCCGGGCTCCCGGGCCCCGTGCTGGCGCGTGCCGGCGAAGTGCTGAACGAGCTGGAAAAGTCCGATGGACGCCCCACACCCGCCGATTTGGCCGACGATTTGCCCCTGTTTCAAGCCACCAAGAGCGCGCCCAGGCTCAGCGAGCCATCACCGCTTGAGCAGGCCCTTCAGGGTCTCAATCCCGACACCCTGACCCCCAAAGAGGCGCTGGAAGCGCTCTATCGTCTCAGGACATTGCTTGGAGACGAGGCGTAAAGCCTCGATGTGCTAGATTTTCGCCTCATGATGGACCAGGCCGCGCCAAGACAAGCTCCGTATTTCGATTTCGCTCTCCTGCACCAGGAGACCGCCGAGCTTGCGCGCGCCCATGTCGGCCAAGACACCCAGCTTCGCGCCGCGCTCGTCGATTACCTCAAGCCGCTCGTCGCCGAGGCGCATAGCGCGGCAAAGCAGCAGCTCGAGCACGATGGCGACGGGCGCGCTTGCGCGGCAGGGCTTTCCAATTTCCAAGACGAGTTGATCCGGCTCACCTACGACATCACCACCGAGAATATCTATCGCGTCGAGAACCCTTCGACGGCCGAGCGCATGGCCGTGGTCGCCCAGGGCGGCTATGGACGCGGCCTGCTGGCGCCCGGCTCCGACATCGATCTCCTGTTCCTGCTGCCCTACAAGCAGACCGCCTGGGGAGAGAGTGTCGCCGAGTATATGCTCTATATTTTGTGGGATCTCGGCTTCAAGGTCGGCCACGCCACGCGCACGATCGCCCAATGCGTCCGGCTCAGCCTTGCGGATATGACGATCCGCACCGCCCTCCTCGATGCCCGCCTCATTCTCGGTGACGAAAAGTTGTTCGGCGAGTTCCTTCATCGCTTCCGCCGCGAGGTCCTGGACGTCGATGCGCGGGCCTTTATCGAGGCGAAGCTCGCCGAGCAGGATGCGCGACACTCACGCACGGGTGCGTCCCGTTATCAGGTCGAGCCCAACATCAAGGACGGGGCCGGGGGCTTACGCGACCTGCATACGTTGCATTGGCTCGCCAAGCATCTCTACCCGGACCAGGCGGAGGAAGAGTTCGTCGAGGCGGGTGTCTTCACACCCAACGAGTATCGCAGCTTCCGCCGTTGCGAGTTCTTTCTCTGGACGGTGCGCTGCCAGCTGCACTTTCTAACCGACCGTCCCGAGGAACGCTTGAGCTTCGATCTCCAGCGCGCGATGGCGGAACGTCTCGGCTATCACGGTCACGCCGGCTTGCGTGGCGTCGAGCGATTCATGAAGCACTACTTCCTCATCGCCAAGGAAGTCGGACAGCTCACGCGGATCGTCTGCACGGCGCTCGAGCTCAAGCAGCTGAAGTCTGTGCCGACGCTGGATGCGCTGCTCGCGCCGTTCAGTTGGCGCCGCCGCGCCAAGCTTCGCCGTACCTCCGACTTCCGCATCGAGAATGGCCGCATTTCCACCGTCGACAAGGACGCCTTCGCCAAGGACCCGGTCAACTTCATCCGGTTGTTCGTGGTCGCAGACGAGAACCAAGCGGCTTTCTCGCCGGAAGTCTTGCGTCAGATCCGCGCCAACTTCCGGCTGATCGACGACGATTTGCGCCATAACCCGACGGCCAACCGCTTGTTCCTGCGGCTCTTGATGGACGCGCGCGATCCCGAAGCCACCTTGCGCAAGATGAACGAAGCCGGCGTGCTCGGCCGTTTCTTCACCGAGTTCGGCCGGGTCGTGTCGATGATGCAGTTCAACATGTACCATCACTTCACGGTGGACGAGCATCTGGTGCGCACCCTCGGTTATCTCACCGGCATCGAGCGGGGAAAATACGCGACCGATCATCCGGTATCGAGCGAGGTGGTCCGAACCATCGACAATCGCCGCGCGCTCTATGTCGCCGCCTTCCTGCACGACGTTGCTAAGGGTCGCGATGAAGACCATTCTATCGCCGGCGCCCGCATCGCCCGCGAGCTCGGGCCGCGCCTTGGTCTGACGGCGTCCGAGACGGAGACGGTGTCCTGGCTAATCGAGCACCATCTCACCATGAGCCTGTTCGCTCAGAGCCGCGACCTGAACGACCCCAAGACCATCCGCGACTTCGCCGAGATCGTGCAGAGCCGCGAGCGGCTGAAACTGCTGCTCATCCTCACCGTCGCCGATATTTGCGCCGTGGGGCCCGGCACCTGGACCGGGTGGAAGGGCCAGCTCCTGCGCACGCTCTATTTCGAGACCGAGCCGCTGCTCGGCGGCGGCCATACCGAACTCACGCGCACCGAACGCATGTCCCGCGCCCAGAATGCCTTGCGCGAGCGCCTGGCGGATTGGCCCACAAAGGACTTGGAACACTTTATCGACCGGCACTATCCGGCCTATTGGCTGAGAACCGATCTCGACGTCATCACCGAACACGCCAAGCTCATTCGTGACGTGGAGACGCATAACCGCGCCGTGGTCACCCACATTTCGACCGACGCCTTCCGCGGCGTCACCGAGCTCACCCTGCTCGCGCCCAACCACCCGCGTTTGCTGGCGATGGTCGCGGGCGCCTGCACCGGGGCCGGCGCCAACATTGTCGATGCGCAAATCTCCACCACGCGCGACGGCATGGCGCTCGACACCATTCATCTGGAGCGCGAGTTCGACTATGCCGAGGACGAGGAGCGCCGCGCCCGCAAGATCGCGGTGTCCATCGAGCGCATGCTCAAGGGCGAAACGCGCGCCATCGACCTCATTCAGAGCAAGAAGAAGCCGAAGTCCCGCCTCTCGGCCTTCACCGTCGAGCCGCAGGTCATAATCGACAACACCCTGTCCGACGCGTTGACGGTGATCGAGATCAATGGCCTCGACCGGCCCGGTCTTCTTTATGATGTGACGCGCGAAATCTCCGATCTCAATCTCGACATTGCCTCGGCCCACATCGCCACCTTCGGCGAGAAGGCGGTTGACGTGTTCTATGTGACCGACCTCACGGGTAAGAAGATCACGAGTTCTTCCCGCGAGACGCTCATTCGTGAGCGTTTGACCAAGGTCCTGGCGCGCGAGGAGTCGGAGCTCGCGCCCGCTTAAAGAACGCCCGCCTTGCTGGATCGCCGAATCTGGCTCATCAGAAGACGCCATGACTCTCTATCGCGGATTTGCCACGGTCGGCGGGATGACGGTCGTCAGCCGTGTGCTCGGCTTCGTCCGCGACGTGCTGATCGCCGCCGTGCTGGGCGCCACGTCCATCACCGACGCCTTCTTCGTCGGCTTCCGCGTGCCCAACATGTTCCGGCGGATATTCGCCGAGGGCGCCTTCAACGCCGCCTTCATCCCCCTCTTCTCGAAACGCCTTGATGCGGACGGCCCCGAGTCGGCGCGCGATTTCGCGAGCCTCGCCCTCGCCGGCCTGACCCTGGTGCTGGTGGTCTTCACCGTCCTCGCCGAGATCGCCATGCCGTGGCTGATGCTGTTACTGGCCCCGGGCTTCGCCGACGATCCGGACAAGTTCCACCTGGCCGTGCTGCTGGCGCGCATCGCGCTCCCCTATCTCGTCTTTATGTCCTGGGTGGCGCTCTACACGGGGCTGCTCAATGCGCTGGGGCGTTTCGCCGCTGCCGCCTTCGCGCCGAGCCTGCTCAACGTCGTGCTCATCGCCGTGCTGCTGGGGTTGATCGCCACCGGCACCGGCGAGCAACCCATCGCCGGCGTGGCGCTGGCCTGGGGCGTGGCGGTCTCGGGGCTGCTGCAAGTCGCCATCGTCGCCTTCGCCGCCGCCAGGGCAGGGCTTCGTCTCAAGCTCGAACGCCCCAGATGGACGCCCGAGATGAAGCGCCTCGTGAACCTCGCGGTGCCCGGGCTCATTGCCGGCGGCATGGCGCAGATCACCATCGTCATCTCGACCATCATCGCCAGCCTGCAGGATCGCGTGGTCTCGTGGCTCTATTATGCCGACCGCATCTTCCAGCTGCCGCTCGGCATGGTGGGCGTCGCCGTCGGCGTGGTGCTGCTCCCGGACTTGAGCCGAAAATTGCGGGCCGGCGACACCAAGGCGGTGATCGCCAGCGAGAACCGCGCGCTCGAATTCGCGCTTCTGCTGACGCTGCCTGCGGCCGTGGCGCTGTTTGTCGCCGCAGGCCCCATCATGCGCGTGCTGTTCGAACGCGGCGCGTTTACCACCGTCGATGCGCGCGCCACAGCCGACATGCTGGCGGCGCTGGCGCTGGGCCTGCCCGCTTACGTGCTGATCAAGGTGCTGCATCCGAGCTTCTTCGCCCGCGAGGATACCAAGACGCCGATGATCTATGCGGGCATCGCCATGGCGGCCAATGCCGCGCTGTGCTTCGTGCTGTTCGTGGTGTTGGGCGCCGTCGGCATCGCCATCGCCACGGCGCTCAGCGGCTGGATCAACGTGACGCTTCTCGTCACCGAGCTAAAGCGGCGCGGGGAATTCGCGCTGGATGCCGCCTTCCGCCGTTCCTTTGTCGGCATTGTTCTGGCGAGCGTCGTCATGGGGGCTGTCGTCTGGTGGCTCGCCAGCGGCCTCAACCCATGGTTCGCGCCGGAGCGTGGCCTCCTGGTGCAGGTGCCGGCTCTGATCGTTCTCATCGCCGCCGGGCTTCTCACCTATCTCGCGGTGGGCACGCTCGCCGGCGCGCTGAAGCCCAGAACGCTCCTGAAAGATCTTCTCGGCCGCTGATTTCTGCGAAAAATGCCAGGGTTGCCTCGGGCGCACGCTCCGCTATGTTGCAGTGCAGCAAAAAGCGGGGAGCAGAGATGCAAGGCAGGCCGCGCCGCAGCGCGCTCTATATGCCCGGGTCGAACGAGCGGGCGCTGGAAAAGGCGAAAACCATCCCGGCGGACGCGCTGATCTTCGACCTCGAGGACGCCGTGGCGCCCGACGCCAAGGTCCACGCGCGCGAGCAGGTCTGCGCCGCGGTGAAGGAAGGCGGCTATGGCGGCCGCGAAGTGGTGATCCGGGTCAATGCGCTGGAGACCCCCTGGGGCGCCCTAGACATCATCGCGGCTTGTGAGGCCGCGCCCGACGCCATCCTCGTGCCCAAGGTGATCCATTCCGGCGACATCATCTCCGCCGCCAAGCTGCTGCAAAGCGTGCACGCCCCGGAGAAGGTGCGGCTCTGGGCCATGATGGAGACGCCCATGGCCATCCTCAACGCGCGCACCATCGCAGCCACCGCCGTCTACAAAGACAACCGTCTCGACTGCCTGGTCATGGGCACCAACGATCTCATCAAGGAATCGCGCGCGCGCGCCCTGCATGACCGTTTCGCCGTGGTGCCGTGGCTCGCCATGACGCTGGTCGCCGCGCGCGCCTACAAGCTCGACATCATCGATGGCGTCTACAACGACTTCCGCGACGAGGCGGGTCTGCGCGACGAGTGCGAGCGCGGCCGTATTCTCGGCATGGACGGCAAGACGCTGATTCATCCCAGCCAGGTCGGCCCCTGCAACGAGATCTTCTCGCCCACCCAGGAAGAGGTCGACTGGTCCCGCCAGATCATCGACGCCTTCGGCCAGCCCGAGAACGAGAAGAAGGGCGTCATCGTCGTGGACGGCCACATGGTCGAGCGGCTGCATTTCGCGATGGCTCAGCGCACCGTGGCCATCGCCGAGCAGATCCGCCAGATGGAGCAGGCTTGCGGCTAGGCTCCGCCGCGCTTCCGACAGCGCTAAAGCTCCTTGAAGAGATAGAGTCCCTGGATCGCCCGGTCGAAGCCGACCGCGTCATACGCTCTCCGGGCGGGCGCGTGCGCCGCATCGCCTCCGGTCCCGACAGAGGCGATCTCCGCACCACGGCGCTTGAGGTCATCGAGTGCGAACTGGTACATCGCCGTCGCGATGCCTTGCCCCTGATAGTGCGGATCGACGGCATTGAGGCCGATCTCGCCGGACTTCCGGTCTTTGTCGAGCAGAGCAAAGACGAATCCGGCGATCTCGTCCTCGGCCTCTGCCACGTAGACTTTGCACTTTCTGTCCCGCGCCGAGATACGGCCTAAGGTCTTGGCGTATTGCTCTTTCCAATCGCCGTACTGAAGCGAAAAGATCCGCGGACCCAGGACCGTCTCGAAGCCCTTGTGGATCGGCTCGAATGCCGCGATGCACACCTCCAGCACGCGCCGATAGTCGGCCTCCCTATAGGGCCGTATGACCAGAGCCATTCGTCCTTCCTCGCTCGCCGTTATCAGTCCTCGATCAGGCCAGACTTGCGCCGGCTCGCCGCCCGCGCCATAACCCGCGGGCTCAGGGGCATAGCATGCAAGAGACCACCAAACACAAGACCCGCGTCTTCTCCGGTGTCCAGCCGACGGGCAACCTCCATCTCGGCAACTATCTCGGTGCCATTACGCGCTTCGTGGCGCTGCAGAACGAGCACGAGTGCCTGTATTGCGTGGTGGATCTCCACGCCATCACCGTGTTCCAGGACCCCGACGAACTGACCCACAACACGCGCGAGGTGACGGCGGCGTTCATTGCCTCGGGCATCGATCCCACGCGCCAGATCATCTTCAATCAGAGCCAGGTCTCCGGCCATGCCGAGCTTGCCTGGATCTTCAATTGCGTGGCGCGGATCGGTTGGCTCAACCGCATGACCCAATTCAAGGAGAAGGCGGGCAAGGATAAGGAAAATGCCTCCGCCGGTCTCTTCGTCTATCCGAACCTGATGGCGGCCGACATTCTGCTCTACCACGCCACCCACGTGCCGGTCGGCGAGGACCAGAAGCAGCATCTGGAGCACGCCCGCGACATCGCGCAGAAGTTCAACAACGACTTCGCCAAGACCATCGCGCGCGAAGACTATCCCGGAGGCTTCTTCCCGCTGCCCGAGCCGCTGATCGCCGGACCGGCCACCCGCGTCATGAGCTTCCGCGACGGCACCAAGAAGATGTCGAAGTCCGACCCGTCCGATCTGAGCCGCATCAATCTGACCGACGACGCCGAGACGATCGCGAAGAAGATCCGAAAGGCCAAGACCGATCCCGAGCCGTTACCGTCGGAGGTAAAGGGTCTGGAGGCGCGCCCCGAAGCCGACAATCTCATCGGCATCTACGCGGCCCTCGCGGGCACCGACAAGGAAGCAGTGCTGCGCGACCACGGCGGCGCGCCGTTCTCCAAGGTCAAGGAAGCGCTGGCCGAACTCGCCACCGAGAAGCTGACGCCCATCGGCGAAGAGATGCGCCGCCTGATGGCCGATCCCGTCGAGATCGACCGCATCCTGGCCGACGGCGCTTCCAGGGCGCGCGGCATCGCCGACCCGATCCTGGCCAAGACCAAGGACATTGTCGGCTTCATCCGAAGCTAGTCTGGGCCTAAACCACTTGGTGGGGGATTCATGGAAAAGCAGTGGACGTCCGTAGCTCAGGCCTGCATCGAAGGTGCCGAAGTGGGCGCGATGACCTTTCCGCAAATCGTGGCAACGTTGATGCAGGAGGGTTTTGAGAGCTACCTGATCGATTTCCGCCGCGCGACCGCGACCTACTACCGTCCCGACGGCGAAAGCTTGGAGTTAGCGACCCCTAACACCAACATTGCCGTCGCCGCGGCCTTCGATGCGGCACTCCTTCAAGCCGCGATCAAGGAAGCTCAGCAACTCGTGCCCGGTTACACTTACAGGGGCTTTTGCGACAAGGCGGCGCGAGCGGGTTGCGCCGGCTACCTCGTGTCTTTCTCCGGCCGTCGGGCGCTCTATTATGGCCGGACCGCTGAGACACACGTGGAGCACTTCCCAAGCTAGGCCAGCAGACAAATCGGTGTGGAACGTCAGGCTTCCACCCCAGTGCCGATGGGGCAAGAGACGCCCGTACCGCCGAGCCCGCAATAGCCTGCCGGGTTCTTGGAGAGATATTGCTGGTGATAGCCTTCCGCGAAATAGAATTCCGGCGCGGGCTCGATCTCGGTGGTAATGGGCCCCATGCCTTGGGCTTTCAACACCGCTTCATAGGCGGCTTTCGAGGCCTCCGCCTCCTGCCGCTGCGCATCTGAGTACGTATAGATGCCCGAGCGGTACTGGGTGCCGACGTCGTTGCCCTGGCGCATGCCTTGGGTCGGGTCGTGGCTCTCCCAAAATGTCTTCAGGAGTTGCCCGTAGCTGACCGTCTTGGGATCGAACACCACCAGCACCGCTTCCGTGTGCCCGGTGCCGCCGGAGCAAACTTCTTCATAGGTCGGATTCCGCGTCGAACCGCCGGCATAGCCGACCGCCGTGACAAGGACGCCTGGGACTTCCCAGAACTTCCGCTCCGCGCCCCAGAAGCAGCCGAGGCCGAACAGCGCCTTCTCGGCACCCTCCGGATAAGGGCCCTTGAGGGCCGCGCCGGTCACGAAGTGCGTGTCCGCCGTGGGAATAGGGTTGGCACGCCCGGGCAAGGCTGCCTCGGGCGGCGGGATCGTCAGGGGTTTGCGCTTGAAACTGAACATGGAGGTCTCCGTTTGGTAATCCCCCGAAAAAAGCTTCCGGCTAGTTGATGAACACCTCGACCTCCTTGCGCTTTTGGCCGAGCCAGTAGAGTAAGACGCCGAGAATGCCGAATACGACCCAGGTCGGTGCGCTCAAGATCGCCAGGATCACCGGGTCCCACAGCCATTTGCCGGCATTGGTCTCGATCCAGGCCTTTGAGACGTTGAGAGTGTCGGGTGCCAGCTCCCGCCATTGCTGGCCCATGGGCGTAACAACCCATGCGCCGCCCCCAGCCAAGCTTTTGGTGGCGTCAACGACGGCGGCGACCATGGCAAGCAAGAGCAGCCAGACGCCGAGAATTCTAAGGACAAAACGCATGAGCGAGAGTGGCAACCGCGGTTGTCAGCTTACATAAGCCATCGCTTGGCCACGTTCAAACGTTGGTTTTGTCACGTTCCGGCGATGAGGGCGTGAACGCAGGGCCCGCTTGAACGGTGGAGGCGCTTCGCTATAGTGCGGCGCTTTCCAGCACCTTAGGAGAGGTGGCCGAGTGGTTGAAGGCGCACGCCTGGAACGCGTGTAGGCGGGTAACCGTCTCGAGGGTTCGAATCCCTCTCTCTCCGCCAGCCTGAACCCGCCTCACGGGGCAGGTACGGCGGCACACCGCTGCCCAACTCCTGACATCGCAAGACCGGACAATCCGCCTTTGTCATCAGGCAGAGAGGCGTTGATGATCACCCTTTACACGTTCGGCCCCGCCTTCGGGCTTCCCGACATGAGCCCGTTCGTGACCAAGGTCGAGATGCTGCTCAAGATGGCGGGCCTCGACCATCGCACCCGAACCGGTGGCTTCAACAAGGCGCCGAAGGGAAAGCTCCCCTATATCGACGACGACGGCGAGGTCATCGCGGATTCCGTCTTCATCCGCTGGCACCTGGAGAAAAAGTACGACATCGACTTTGACCGCGGTCTTGACGCCGAGCAGCGTGCCGTCGCTTGGGCCTTCGAGAAGATGCTCGAAGACCACGTATATTGGGCCTTCCTTCACTCGCGCTGGGTCGACGACGACAATTTCAACAAGGGCCCGCGGACCTTCTTCCAGCGTATGCCCATGCCGATGCGTCTGATTGTTCCCCGCGTGGCGCGCCGTCAGATGAATGCGGAAATTCATGGCCAGGGCATGGGGCGTCATGCGCCCGAGGAGATCGTCACGCTCGGCACGCGGTCGATCGACGCGATGGCGACGTTTCTCGCCGACAAGCCGTTCATGATGGGTGCCGAGCCGACCGCACTCGATGCCACGGGATTTCCATTCATGGGCGGCGCGCTTTGTCCGCTCTTCGATACGCCACTGCGCCACGCGGTCGAAGGCCACGACAATCTCAAGCGCTATGTTGGACGCATGGCGGAGCGGTTCTATCCGGAGCAGACTGAGATGGCCCGCTGGGTCGCGTGAGCTGAGGTCGGCCTTGTGCTTGGCCGATCCGGTTACAAGCATCCAGGCCTGCGACCTTGTAGGCTTCGGCAAGGGTCGGGTAGTTGAACGTGTTCTCGACGAAGAAATCGACCGTGCCTTTGAGGTTGATCACCGCCTGGCCGATATGGCTTAGCTCGGTGGCGCCCTCGCCGATGATATGCGCGCCAAGCAGCCGACGGGAGTCGAGCGCGAAGATCAATTTCAGGAATCCGGAATCGACGCCCATGATGTGGCCGCGCGACGTTTCGCGGAACCGGGCGGTGCCGCATTCATACGGCACGCCGCTCGCGCGCACCTCTTCCTCGGACTGACCGACGGTCGAGATCTCGGGCACCGCGTAAATGCCGTAAGGGAACGCTTCGGGCTGCGGTGGCGGCCGCATGTCGAAGGCGTGGCACGCGGCGACGCGTCCTTGCTCCATTGACGTCGAGGCGAGGGACGGGAAACCGATGACGTCGCCCGCCGCGTAGATATTCGGCACGGAAGTCTGCAAGGTCTCCGTATCGACTTTGATGCGGCCGCGCTTATCGACCTCGATGCCGAGAGCATCGAGGTTCAGGTTCTCGACATTTCCAGACCGTCCCGCGGCATAAAGCGGAAATTCCGTGCGGATCCTGCGCCCGTCTCTGAGCGAGACTTCGACACCGTTGTCGCGCGAGACAATCTCCTTCACCGCGGCCCCCAGCAGAACCACCATGCCGCGGTCGCGCATTTGATGGACGAAATCCTCGACGACTTCCTTGTCGATGAAGTCCAGAATCGTCTCGCGCGTCTCTATCAGGGTGACCGGCACGTCGAGCGCGGAGAAGATCGTCGCGTACTCCACGCCGATCACCCCGCCGCCGATCACGGCAAGCGTGCGCGGAAGATGTTCGAGTTCGAGAATCTCGTCGCTGTCGAAGACCTGCTTCTTGTCGAAGGGAACATTGCCGGGACGGAAGGGATGCGTGCCGACCGCGATCAGGGCCTTGTCGAACGACACGCGGCTGATCTCGTCGGTATTGGTGGCAATCTCGGCGTGGTTCGCATCGATGAAGCGCGCTTCGCCGGAGGCATAGGTGACCATGTTGCGCATGAACTGGTGCTCGAGCACTTCGACCTCGTGATCGAGTGTCTTGAGCAGGCGCTGCGTCAGATCAACGGCTGTAATCTGCTGCTTGACCCAGTAGGAACGGCCATAGAAGCCGCGCTCGCGCCAGCCGCTGAGATTCGGCACCGTCTCGCGCAAGGTTTTCGACGGGATCGTGCCGGTGTGGACCGAGACGCCACCAAGGCGTCGGCCGCGATCGACCACGAGCACGGATTTTCCGAGCTTCGCCGATTGCACGGCCGCACGTCTGCCGGCGGGACCGCTGCCGATCACCAAGATGTCTACTTTGTCCATGTGCAGAACGAGATGGCCGCTGACTTGCCTTGGTCGTCCTACCAGTAATCCGGCACGAAGGTCTGATCCTCTAGCGGCGGCCGCACATAGTCGTCGGACTTGGGCCGCGGCGGCAGTTCCGATGGCGTCGGGGTCAGATCGCCATATTCGATCTGGTTGAGCAGATGGGTGATGCAGTTGAGTCGCGCCAGTTTCTTGTTGTCGGCCTTCACCACATACCAGGGCGCCTGCTTGATGTCGGTGTGCGCGAACATGTGGTCCTTGGCCCGCGAATAGTCGACCCAGCGCGACCGGGACTCCACGTCCATCGGGCTCAATTTCCAACTCCGGGTGCGGTCGGTCATGCGTTTTTGAAAGCGCCGCTCTTGTTCCGCGTCGCTCACCGAGAACCAATATTTGACTAGAATGATGCCAGAGCGCACCAGCATGCGCTCAAATTCTGGGCAACTGCGCAAGAACTCCTGGTACTCCATGTCGCTGCAAAAGCCCATGACGCGCTCGACGCACGCGCGGTTGTACCAACTGCGGTCGAACAGCACCATTTCGCCGGCCGCCGGCAAATGCGGCACGTAGCGTTGGAAATACCAGGATGTTTTCTCGCGCTCCGTCGGCGTGCCGAGCGCCACGACGCGGCATAGGCGCGGGTTGAGGCTCTCGGTTATGCGTTTAATTACGCCGCCTTTTCCGGCCGCGTCGCGTCCTTCGAAGATCACCACCACGCGGAGCTTCTCAGCTTTGATCCACTCCTGCATCTTCACCAGCTCGACCTGAAGCCGGGCCAACTCCTTCTCATAGGTCGTGTTTTTGATCTTGTGGCTTTTGGCTTTGACGTCGCCGACCTGAAGGTCCGCCGCCGCCAATTCCTCGTCCGACAAGTGCTTGGGCACCTTTCCGTTCTTCTTGTGCTTCTTGTCTTTTTTGCCCTTCTTTGCCTCTTTGAGTTCCAACTCCACGGCAACCCCCTCTGTCAAATCCGGCGGGGAACGAACAAGCGACGCGAATGTCCCCAGGCCGGTCTCCGGAGGTCCGCGACAATATTTCGGTCGCGCAGGCGCAAAGCATGGCTGCCCGCGCCGCGCAGACCACGGAGCCATGCTGCAACACATGTGCCATCATGCAGTGACGGACCCACCGTCCTGCACAATGGACACAAATCTAACTCTCGTTGGAGAGCCGGCCTAAGCGGCCTTGAGCCTAAGCGGCCTTGAGGTCGATAACCGTATTGGTCGGCTCGGGCGGATGCGGCGCAAGCGTGGTGCGGCTCTCGTCGCTCCAGCTTGCGAGCTTGATGACGACGGCCTGATGCGAACCCGAGTTGGTGGATTCGGCCGACTCGATGATGTGCAGGCCCGTGCCGTCCAGGAAATAAGTGTGCTCGCCGAAGATCTGACTGAGTTGTGCCACCGCCGGATGATCTTCGGGTAGCGGATCCGCTTCGAACTGGGTCAGTGTCTGTTCGATCGCTTCTGAGGACAGTTTCATCGGAACTCCTTTCGCTCGGCGCCTGTATCCGGCGCAGTTTGAAGGCTTCCCCCTATTTGGATCAGTCCTCGATCCCGTGCTTAGCTTAGGACGGATAGGGCATGCGGCCAAATCCGCGCGCAAAATCCACGATTTCCGCGAACCTCTTGCGCCGCGCCGCACGCTTTCTTGTTCAACAAGGACGGACGCAAAGAGTTGCATGTAACGATGCGCACGCAATCCCGCCTCTATTGGGTGCCTTTGGCCCGTTGTTCCCCGTCCGGGCAGGGCCCGAGATATTTCCCGTCGAGATTGACGCCCATGTTCCGGATTGCGCCGAGCGGCGGATCGAATGTCGTCTTGAGGATGGCGTGGTAGCGGCTCTCGAAATCGCCGGTGAAGGTCGTGCTGATGGTCTGCTTGTCTTCCTTAGTGGTACAAACCACATCGACAATGACACCCTCGTTCAGTGGCGTGAGCTTCGGCTCCGTGCAATCGCCCCCTTCGGGCCGGACGATGTCGTCGTGCTCGCCAACACAGACCTTGTTCTTGGTCATGCCCGAGACCGGCGCTACCGTGGTGATCTCCCAATAGCCGGGCTTGCGCTTTGGGACGCCGTCGGTTGCAGCCAGAACGGCAGGAGCAAAAATGAGAGCGACCAAGAACGCCGCGATTGGAACCTGACTCATGCCGACCTCGCTCTAAGGATGTTGCCCGCGCATAAAGGCGCAAGCGAAGGGCTCAGCTGTGGCAGAGTTGGCCGGCGCCGCCAACAGCCCCGCCATGGCTCTCGTGCCAAAAGCGTGGCGGGGATTCTTCCCCAGCGGCCACAGGAAAGTTCAACGCGCAGATGGGCTCTTCTCTCGCCCCTTGCGATGAAACGCGGCTCCGACCGATGACCGACGAAACCGTCCTTTCCCTCCTGGAGAAGCGCCTCGGGCGGCGGCATGCCCGCCAGCGTCTCGGCATTGAGAAGGATCACGAGGCGCAGGTCTTCGGCCAGGGCACCAACTTCTTCCACATCGAGAATCTGACAATAGGCCCTGCCGTGATCCGCGCGGTGCTCATGGCCACCGGGCTTTATTGGCGTGGCTTGCGCAACGCCGCCAAAGTCGAGGTCCGCGAAAATCTCATTGCCGCGCCGCATCTCCCTGAAGCCTTTGACGGCTTCACCATTCTCCAGCTCAGCGATCTTCACGTCGACATGAGCCAAGCCGGTATGGCGCGCCTCGTCGAGCTCGTCCCGGATCTCCGCTACGACATTTGCATCCTGACGGGGGACTACCGCGGTCAGACCTGGGGACCGTACGAGCCATCGCTCGACGGTATGGAGGATCTCTGCGCCGCCTTGAAGGGGCCGGTCTATGGCCTGCTCGGCAATCACGACACGATTCGCATGGTGCCGCGATTGGAAGAGATGGGCGTGAAGATGCTGCTCAACGAGGCCGAAATCATAGAGCGTGACGGCGAACGCATCTATCTCGCGGGCGTCGACGATGCTCACTTCTATCGCATGGAGAATATCGAGAAAGCCGCCGATCTCATTCCGCACGAGGCCTTCTCCATCCTCGCCACGCACACGCCGGAAATTTATCGCCAAGCCGCGCATGCCGACTTCGATGTGCTGATTAGCGGCCACACCCATGGCGGCCAAATCTGTCTGCCGGGCGGCATTCCCATCACGCTGAGTGCCGTGCTGCCGCGTGGCCTCGGTTCGGGTCCATGGCGTCATCACGGCATGATCGGCTACACCGCCGTCGGCGCCGGCTCCTCCATCGTGCCGGTGCGCTTCAACTGCCCGCCCGAGATCACGCTTCACCGCCTCTGCCGTTCGCCGTCAGAAGATGATCAGTAGGGCTCATCGCGCAGATTGAGCTTGAACAGGAGCCGCGACACCGCCAGCCCGCCGACGAAGAAGATTGCCGTACCCGCCGCGATGTCGAGCAGCGTTATCGGGACAAGCCAGCTTGCGGCGAGAAGCGGGAGAAGAGATTCCGGGATCTGGTCGAGCCCAAGCGCCTTGCTGCTGGGCGGAAGCCCCATCCTCCGCTTGGTGAAGCTCGACAACAGGTCGCCCGCCATGGCGCAAGCGGCCAGGATGAGACCGAGCGTCCAGCCGAGCCCCATCAATGACGATACGAGAGCTGTCGCCAGAAGCGAGACAACAAGGCCACGGACCGTCTTGGATGCGCCGAGCAGCGGCCGGCCATCGATGAAGGTGGCGCCGCCGTCGAGTGGCCACGCCCATGCCCGCCCCAGAGCCTTCTTGGCGAGCAAGGGCATTGCGTTGGCGAGGGTCACCAAGACGAGGAGCTGAGCGATCAGCGCGGGGTGCATGAAGGCCGCCTACGGGTTTCGCGTTATGTGCAGTCTAGGCCATCTTCGCGGCCCCGGCGTCCGCCGTGCGAGCAAATGCCGCTTGCCCTAGGGCACCCGTTTGGCCCAAGTCTGCACGCCTAGATTCGAGCAAGGCCCCATCGTGATGGTGAGCAAGACGGACAGAAGCGCAACGCAAACGGCTGGCCCCAAGACCGCGGTCGCGGTGCTCGCCGCCATCAGCGTCTGTCACATGCTGAACGATGTGATCCAGTCGCTGATCCTGGCGATCTATCCCATGCTCAAGTCGAACCTTGCGCTCGACTTTGCCCAAATCGGACTGATCACCTTCACCTTTCAAGCGACCGCCTCGGTGCTGCAGCCGCTTGTCGGCTATATCACCGACCGCTATCCGACGCCTTACTCGCTCGTGGTCGGCATGGGCTCGTCGCTGCTCGGCCTCGTTCTGATCGCGTTTGCCTCGACCTATGCGGCCGTGCTGGTCGCGGCGGCGCTGATCGGCATGGGCTCATCCGTGTTCCATCCGGAGTCCTCGCGCGTGGCGCGGCTGGCCTCGGGCGGACGCCATGGCATGGCGCAGTCGGTGTTCCAAGTCGGCGGCAATTTCGGCACGGCCTTGGGACCGCTTCTCGCGGCCTTCATCGTGATTCCCTTCGGCCAAGACTCCATCGCCTGGTTTTCGGTCGTGGCGCTGCTGGGCATGGTGCTCTTGACCGGCGTCGGCTCTTGGTACGGCAAGACGCTCAAGCTGAAGAGCGTGTCTCCTGCGGAGGAGCGTAAGGCGATTGCCGAACTCAGCCGCCGCAAGGTGGCGAAGACGATCCTCATCCTCATTACGCTGACCTTCTCCAAGCACTTCTATTTGGTCTCGATCACCAGCTTCTACATTTTCTATTTGATCGATACTTTCGACCTGCCGGTGCAGACGGCGCAGCTCTATCTCTTCTTGTTCTTGGGCTCCGTCGCGGCCGGCACCGTCATCGGAGGGCCGATCGGCGATCGGATCGGGACGCGCCGGGTGATCTGGTGGTCGATTTTTGGCGTGCTGCCTTTCACCTTGGCTCTGCCTTACGTGGGGCTGTTCGGGACCGCCGTGCTCAGCGTGATCATCGGCCTGATTCTTGCCTCCGCCCACCCTGCCATCATCGTCTATGCCCAAAGCCTGCTGCCGGGACGGATTGGCATGGTCGCCGGGCTCTTTTTCGGGCTGGCTTTTGGCATTGCCGGTATCGGCGCGGCGCTGCTCGGGCGGCTGGCTGACGCGACCAGCATTACCTTCGTCTATCATGTCTGCGCCTTCTTGCCGGCCATCGGCCTGCTCGCGGCTTTTCTGCCAGAGATGACAAAGCCAAAGCCGCGCCGGCGCCAGAAGAATTCGGCCCCCCGCGCGCCGAGTACCGACCATTTGACAAGATGATGATGCCTTAGCGGCGCGGCAGAACGTCTCTGATCCAAAAGCGTCTTAGTCTTGTCTTGGGAGTTTGCTCCCTGGGCTGCCGAACTGGCGGGAAGGCAGCATGGCAATGCTCTGCGAGATCATTTGAGTCGGCAAATGCGAGACTCCGCATATCGTTAGGGGTAATATGACAGGCAGTAGCGCCGATGCTGAGGCTGTGTCCGGCGCGATTCCGTACAAGTTTTGCGTACTTGCCGAGCGGCGGTCGGTGGGCCTTTTTGTGCTTGCGGGAACCCCCTGTTCGGCCGGTCGTTCAGTTGAGGTCAGTGATTTAGGGGGCATTCGATGCGTGATATTCGCGAGGACCTACAAGACCGTGCCAGCTTCCTCGAGGAGCAGATTAGTGCGGCGCAAACGCAATTCGAGAAACGCTTAGACCTGTTGAAGCGGGAGCATCAGTCGAGGATCGAAGATCTTCAGTCCGAGCTCGAAGCCGTGACGACGCTTATTGAGGGTGAATACCGGCGGCTGACGAGCGCCCCGGTGCAAGACGAGCGCCGCCGCCCGGCGCCTCAAGCGGAGGCCGAACCGCAGCGCAGATCCGAGCCGGAGCCGGAGCACCGCCGTCCGGCGGCGGAACCTGAGCAATACCCTCGGCCACCGGTCGCGGAAACCGAACCGCAGCACAGACCAGCACCGGAGCCGGAGCGCTATCACCGTCCTCCGATGGCCGAAGCCGAGCCGCAGCGCCGGCCCGTGGCCGAGCCGCAGCAGCACCGCCAGCCCGAACCCGAGGCATATCGCCGTCAGGCTCCCGAGGCGGAGTATCAGCGCCGTCCGGCCCCTGAGCAGGAGCCCTATCGCGGCCAGCCGGCACCGGAAGCCGAACCACGCCGCCGTCCGGTGCCCATGCCGGTTCGCGATGAAGCCGAGCCGGAGCATCGGCCCGCCGCGCCGCAGGTCTATCGCCGCGCACCCGAGCCGGAACAGCGCCGGCCCGTGGCACAGTCCTCCCCGCAGCCGCAACAGGCTCAGCAGCCGCCTTTGGCTGATTTCCTGATCCGCAAGCTGAGCGAGATCGGCGCCATGACGCCGGACGACCTCTGCCATCTCGCGGTGCAGGAGGGCTATTTCGCTGACGGTGACAACGTGGAGCGCGCCGTGCACGGCACACTCATGAACGTCGCCAAGGCGGGCTTCATCCGGCAACTGCCGAACGGGACCTTCGCGCCCGCGACGGTCATGGACACGATCAGGCTGCGCCGCGCGATCTAAGCGCGGCGTTGCCGAAGCGGTCTGTTACCGCGAGGGCCGTCCGCGCAAGAGATCGACGACGTCGTTCCGGACTTTCTCCTCCGCATAGCGCGCAAGCGCTTTGCGGTCCGGGAAGTCGTCGAGCGGCACGGGCGGCCCGATACGGATTTGGACATCGAGCGGGCCCAAGCCCAGCAGCTTCCAGGCATGGCTCGCCATGTCCATGTCCCCGTACCAGGCGACTTGCGGGCGCCCGCGCCGCCCAAGCGGCAGGCCGTAGAGCTTGGTGTAGGTCAGCGCCAGGGTTTGCACCGACACGTTCGACCCCATGGGCGCGCCGCCGGTAGGCTTCGCCGCGGCAAAGAGCGCCGTGCGAAACGGCACCACGGAGTTGCCGTCGTTGGACGTGCCCTCGGCGAACAGCACCACATGGTCACCCGCCTCCAGACGATTCAGGATCTCGTTCGCCTTGCTCCCGACTTCGCTGCGCCGCTCGCGGTCCACGAACACCGAGCGCTGCAACTTGGCGAGCCACTTCACGAACGGCCAGGTCGAGACCTCCTGCTTGGCCACGAACGAGACCGGCGCTACCGCCGACAAGACCGTAATGTCGAGCCAGGAGACGTGGTTCGAAACGATGAGGACGCCTTGTTGCTCCGCGATCTCGCCATCCACGTTGAGGCGGATCCCGATGATCCTGCAGACTTGGCGGTGATACCAATGCGGGAACGTGCGCGCATAGCGTGAGCCTGTCCGCATGAACAGGAGCTGGAGCGGCATCAGCGGGATGGTGAAGGCAAAAAACATCGCCAGCACTAGAAAGGCACGCACGCTTTTCATGGGTGCGGTCAACCGGGGCTCAGCCCACAGCGATCAATAGCAAACGCGATTCCCGTACCGCGTGATGCAAAGCCCGCGAAGCGCCGGGTCTTCACGCCGAACCGGAATGGGTTCCGTGCGGCAATCGAAGCGGATCTCATCATAGCCCCAGGCGATTGTCTTGCAGACCTCGCGCGTGGCCGCGGGAACGACATAGAGGTCAAGCTCAGACGGCAGCGTCACGGCGACTTTGGTTGTTGGCTGAGGTGCAGGCGCCACCGTCGGCGCGGCTTCCTGCTGTGCCGGCGCCGCCGTTTGTGCCTCTGCGGCCGGCTCCGCCTTTGCCGGGGCCGCCTCGGGCTCCAGCGAAATGGCATGTCCGGCGAAGGCCATGCTGCCCAGTAACATCAATGCAAACGCGAGAAATACGCTCTTTCCCATTACGCCACCCCTGTTTTTTTGTAGACGGCCCTCCAAATTGTCCCTGGGCGGGCGGGAAGTCAAACAGGGTTAATCAAACCTTACTTGCCGTTCTTGAGGGGCGTTCCGAAGAGCTCCAAACGATGACCGATGAGGCTAAAGCCGAGTTCCTTGGCGACGCGCTCTTGCAGGCGCTCGATGTCCTCGTTCTTGAATTCGATGACCTCGCCGGTCTTCACGTTGATGAGGTGGTCGTGGTGGTCGTGCCCGGCGGGCTCGTAGCGCGCCCGCCCGTCGCCAAAGTCGTGCCGCTCGACGATGCCCTGGCCTTCCAAGAGCCGCACGGTGCGATACACCGTGGACAGCGAGATGCGGGGGTCCCGCGCGCTCGCTCGGCGATAGACCTCTTCGACGTCGGGGTGATCGTGCGCCTCCGACAACACGCGCGCGATAACCCGCCGCTGGCCGGTCATGCGCATGCCCCGATCGGCGCACAGACGCTCCAGCCTGCTTTCCCGTGTCGCCGGGTTGGACATGGATCCTCGGCTATCGCTGGTCTTGGCGTGGCTCATTGGGCGATTTGCCCATCATCGGAGTGCGAGTCCGAAAGGGCAAGGCTGAAGATCGCGGCGTCCGCACCGCTCTCATAGTAGCCGGGACGGCGCCCCACAGGCGCCGCGCCGAGAGAGCGATAAAGCGCAAGGGCCGCTTCGTTGCCCTCATCCACTTCGAGAAAGAGCGCCGTGGCGCCGCTCGATGACAGCGCCGCGATGGCGTGTTCGAGCAGTGCGCGGCCGAGCCCTGAGCGCCGGCAGGCCGGCGTCACGCCGACCGTCAACAGCTCCGCCTCGCCGGCGGCGTGCCGGGCAATCAAGATCCCGGCAGGTGCCGCCACCACGTGGGTCGCGGCGCCGATCAGGCACAACACACCGGGTGCGGAAATGAATTGGCTGATGGCCACTTCATCCCAGGGCCGTTTGAAGCAGCTTGCGTGGATCGCGGCCATCAGCCCGGCATCGCCGGGCAAGGCACGATGCACCATGCGCGAGACCGGCATCATCGGCGCTCCAATGCGGGCGCTTGCGGCTTCGCATCGGGCGGACGCAAGTAGAGCGGCCGCAGAATGCCGGACGTCTCGCTGCTTGCAAGCGCGATCTCGGCCAACGCCGCCGCACTCGGCTGAAGCGTGGGAAGCGTGGTCTCGATGGGTCGCCCGCGTGCCGAGGCCCCCTCTGCGAGGACATGCGCGCCGGTGCCGACCGCGAGGCCGAGCGTCGGGGGGAGGAGAGCCACGGCTTCGTCCGGTGCGACGAGAAGCGGACCCTCAAGCTTGTTCGCGTCCGCGTCATAGACACCGAGATAGAGCATGCCGCGCCGCGCATCGACGGCGATGGCGAAGGGGCCATCGGGTTCCGCGCCTGCCAGCCGTGCGGCCCGGGCCATCACCGTGAGACTGTCCGTCCCGAACACTTTCGCGTTCGTGGCGAGCGCAAGGCCGCGCGCCGCGGCAATCGCGATACGCACGCCCGTGAAGCTGCCGGGCCCGACGGTTGCGGCGATCAAGTCGAGATCGCCCGCCTCGATCTCCGCATCAGCCAGGACCTCCTCCACCATGGGCATGAGGGCTTCGGCGTGGCCGCGCAGCATCTCGACGTGAAGCGCATGCAGCCGCCGTGCCCCGTCGCCGGCACGCAGTACCGCAGCAGAGCAAGCGCCCATGCTGGTATCGAGCGCGAGGATGTTCATGGGGCTTCTTAAAGGATGCGCGCGATCTCGTCGAAGTCGAAACGCGGCGAACGGGGCCTGAGCTGCGAATCGTCCCCATAGCCGAGATTGCAGAGGAAGTTCGATTTCACCTTGGTACCGGCAAAGAATTCCTGGTCCACGCCCGCTTGATCGAAGCCGGACATGGGACCGCAATCGAGACCCAACGCGCGCGCCGCCAAAATCAGATAGGCGCCTTGCAGTGAGCTGTTGCGAAAGGCGGTATCGGCGATCTTCTCCGGCTTGCCTTCGAACCAGCTCTTGGCGTCGGTATGCGGAAACAGCTTCGGCAGATGCTCGTAGAACTCGAGGTCGTAGCCGATGATGGCGCACACCGGTGCCTTCATCGTTTTCTCGCGATTGCCTTCCGAGAGGAACGGCTTCAGCCGCTCTTTGGCTTCGCCCGACTTCACGAAGACGAAGCGCGCCGGGCTGCAATTACCCGACGTCGGTCCGAGCTTCACCAGATCGACGAGCTCATGCAGCAGCGAGTCGGGCACGTCCTTGTCGTTCCACGCGCCGCGTGTGCGCGCATCGCGAAACAGTTGATCGAGGGAGGCGTCTGGGAGCTTGTCCGTCAAATCGGACGGACCTCTTGCACCTCGGGGATGAAGTGCCGGAGCAGGTTCTCGATGCCATGGCGCAACGTCGCCGTCGAACTAGGGCAGCCCGAGCAGGCGCCGCGCATGTGCAGGAACACGACGCCGTCGCGATAGCCCTGGAAGGTGATGTCGCCGCCGTCTTGCGCCACGGCCGGGCGCACGCGCGTGTCGAGCAGCTCCTTGATGGTCTTGACGGTGTCCGCGTCCTCCGGCGCGAAGGACTCGTTCACGCCGTCATACTGATCCGGCGCGCCGTCCGTCATCGCGTCGCCGGAGAGGTAATGCTCCATGATGGCGCCGAGGATGGCGGGCTTCAGATGCTGCCACTCGCCCTCGCCCTTGGTCACGCTGATGAAGTCGGCGCCGAGGAACACGCCGCGCACGCCTTCGATTTCGAACAGGCGGTGCGCCAGCGGCGAGCCTTCGCTCTCGGCCGGATCGCGGAACTCGATGGCGGCGTCCTCGCCGAGCACGGACCGCCCCGGAAGGAACTTCAGGGTGGCGGGATTCGGCGTGGCTTCGGTCTGGATAAACATCGGTCGTGCCTCTGGGCTTTCAACGCATTTTCCGCTGATGAAAGCCTGATTATCTTAGAATTATTCTAGCCCATATTTGGCCCTCGGAGGGCCGAAGTCAAGGTTCTGGAGCCGTTCATACCCCTACTGCGCGAGCCATATGGCCGCGACGCGAGGGCGTTAGCCAACAGCGGCGACGGCGTAACCGACAACGTCAAAAGAATCCCGCAAATCTTGGCTCTGCGCCGGTTACGCCAGGGCCAAAATCTCGTCGGTGCAGAGATGGCCGGGGACGACGGTGATGGGCGTCGGAAACACGCCGGCAAGACGTCCGCCCGCGAGGCTTGACACCAGCGGCCCAGGGCCCGAGGGGTCCCTCGAGGCGCCGAGCACAAGCACCCCGATATCCTGATCCTCCTCGATCAGCTTGGTAATCTCTTCGTCCTTGCTTCCTTCGCGCACGATCTCCTCGGGAATGAGATCCTCAAACCCCATCGCCCTGAGCTTGCGCCCGAACAACCGGAACACGGCTTTCGCCTTGCTCAGCCCTTCCTCGCGCGCGACATCCTCGACGCCGAGCCAATGCATGCCCTCGTCCTCGGGCTCGATGACGTAGAGCAGCGCCAGTTGCCCCTTGGTGCGCTTCGCTCGGCTCGCGGCAAAGGCAAGCGCGCTTTCGCATTCCGGGGTCTCGTCCACGACTACGAGGAACTTCCGCTTGTGGCCCTCAAGATAGATCTGCCGCTTCTTCCGCGAATTTGGGGTCGAGGAAGACGAAGGCGCAGCCGTCTTCTTGGCGGCCACCGTCTTGGCCGCCGGTTTCTTGGTCGCTGCCTTCTTGGCGGCCGGTTTCTTGGCCGTCGGCTTCTTGGCCGCTGCCTTCTTTGCCGCCGGCTTTTTGGCCGCTGCCTTTTTGGTCTCTGCCATGGGCGGCATGCTGCCACCTCCGGGCGTCGCCAACAAGAAGACTTGAGAGGATGGGACCGCGCTTTAGGCGAGGTCGATGGCGTAGCGCTTGAGGTCCTCGAGATCGACAACCTCGAGTGTCGCCTCGTGGGTCGCCCCGAGAATCACCCGCGGCGGGCTACCAGCCTCGAAGGCCTCGCGCCACCGGGCCGCGCACAGACACCAGCGGTCGCCGGGCTGCAAGCCCGGAAAGCCGAAATCCGGTTGTGGCGTGGAGAGGTCGTTGCCCTGCGCGTTGGAGAAGGCCAAAAACTCCGCCGTCACCTCGACGCAGACCGTGTGCAAGCCAAAATCTTCCGCGCCGGTATGGCAGCAACCGGTCCGGTAGAAGCCGGTGAGCGGGCGGTCCGAGCAGCCTTTCAGCGGCTCGCCGAACACGTTCTTCTGACCTTCGAAAGGATTGTCCGACCGCTTCAACATGCGCGGATTGTGCCCGATCGCGGATAAGACGGGAAGGGGACTCCTCGACGCGTCAGCGAACCGGGTTGCGCTCGGGCAACGGTATGCCGATCTTGCCGCCGTTGAGCAGGGTCTGGAGCTGCGCCTGGCTGAGGAGGGGCACGCCCGGGCCCGCCTCCCTGCTGGCCGCGGCCTTGACCGCCACGGGCGGCAACTCATCGTCGACACTGAGCAACTCGTTCCCGCCCGCCGTCAACACGGTCTTGCAATCGTTCGGCAAGTTTCCAAGAGGGAAGGGCTTCTTCTTTCCCGAAGGCTTGGCATTCGGATCGATGTTCTGCTGCGTCCGCCAGATCGCGGACTTCTTGAGCATGGCGTACCAGTTGTCGAGTTCCTTGCCATCGCAGCCGGAGTCACCGCTCACGGGCGGCTGGTTCTTGCAGCCCTCCATACCGGGCGGACAGGCAAGGCGGACATGGAAATGGTAATGGTGGTTCCACCACGGTCTCACTTTGCCAAGCCAACGCGTGTCCTTTCCCGCGACCTCGGCGCGCATGCAGAGCGATTTCTTGATCGCCGGATGCACGAAGATACGCGCCACTTGCGGGTAGGACGCGGCGCGCCGGATGAGCTTGACGTGTACGTCGGTGAACGTCTCGGGATCGACGTGCAACGGATCCTTCAGCATAGACACCGCGTTCATCTCCTCCCGCTCTTGCGCCGTGAGGATGCGGTCCGGCATGGGCGTCAGCCAGATATCGGCGTCGAGCCCGACCTGGTGGCTGGTATGGCCGGTGAGCATCGGCCCCCCGCGGGGCTGAGACATGTCGCCGACGAGAAGGCCCGGCCAGCCGTCGAAGGCCCGCGCGTCACTTGAGAGACGCTCGAGGAAGTGGACGAGCTCCGGACTGCCCCAGTTGCGGTTGCGGGAGGTGCGCATCACCTGCCAGTCGGGACCGTTGAGGGGGAGTGGGACACCGCCGGCAAGGCAGCCCTTGGAGTAGAAGCCGATCGCCCGGGCCGCGAGCGGGGCAGGACCCGGGACAGACGCGAACAGCGCCCGGGCACCCGGCAACTCGCCCGATTTCGGTTCAGGGGGCTTGGGAGGCTTCCGCTCGGGCAATTCGACGGCCGCTGTCTCCGCGGGCTCGGTGGTCTCTCCTTCGGCGGCCTCGGCGGTCTCTGTGTCGGTGGGCTGGGCGGCGGCGGGCGCAAGATTCGTCTGCGCGGCGGCCAAGCCGTTGCCAAGTAGCACAATGATGAGGCTTAGAACCAGCCTTCGCATCGTCCTCAACTCAATTCGCCGTTAGCCCTCAGACCCTCAAGAATAGCACAAATGGTAATGCCTATTGGAGGCCCATCGCCGGAGGCCGGGTCGGCCGTTCAGGAGATGTTCAGCCGCCGCTCTTAGACTGATACATGTCATCATTTGGAGAGCACCCTGCGCAAGGATGCATGGTGCGGGCACAGACGTAATCTGAGGGAGATTCGACCATGCGACGTTTCGTTTTCCTGGCCGCACTGGCCGGCCTGGTGCTTGCGTTGCCCGGCGCGGCTTTCGCCGGCATCGTGGCCAAGATCGACCTGTCCAGCCAGCGCATGCACGTCTTCGTCAACGGCAAGCCGGCCTATACCTGGAAGGTCTCGACCGCACGCCGCGGCTACCGGACGCCCACCGGCACCTATAAGCCCACGACCCTGTCGCGCTACCACCGCTCGTCGATCTACAACGGCTCGCCGATGCCCCATTCGATCTTCTTCTATAAGGGCTATGCCATCCACGGCTCCTACGAGACGAAGTATCTCGGCCGGCCCGCCTCCCATGGCTGCGTGCGGCTGCACCCGTCCAACGCCGCCCGGCTGTATTCCCTGGTTCAGAAATACGGCCGCGGCAACACCACGATCCGAATTACGCACTAGGGGAGGATCAGATGGGGCTTCTGAAATGGGCGCTCATCGCGCTTGTCATCTCGGTGCTTGCCGGCGCCTTCGGCTATACCAAGCTCGAGCACGGTGCAACCAAGGTCGCCAAGCTTCTGTTTTTCGTTTTTCTGCTGATCTTCATTCTTATTTTGATAGCGGCCGTGCTCGGCGGCGAGGCGATCCTCTAGCAACTCGAGGGTGGCGCCGCCCCGCGGAAGCGATCGTCCATCCATTTGAGCGCGGTCGATACACTCTCTTTGGCGGCGAAGGTGTGGGTTACGCCGGGCATCTCGACGAACATCACCTTCGCGCCCTGCTTGCACAGCGCCTTGCCGAATTGCTTGGTGATATAGGGCCGCACGATCGTGTCGGCGGTGCCCTGGGCCAGGAACACGGGTGCGCCCGCGGGCCGCTGCCCCGGCGAGTTCTTTTTCATGATGACCGCCCAGGGCGGGGTTGAGGCGGGATTGGTTTTCAGAAACTTCTCCGTCTCCAGCGGCCGCTCGGCGCTGTCGAGGGCTTCGAATTGGGCAACCGATTCGATGCAGTCCTGCGCCATCGTCTTGTAGACGTTCATGGCGTTCGCCTCGACTAGGCTCGAGGCCGGATAGCCATAGAGATTCGACCAGGACCAGATCGCCATGGCGGTCAGCTCCTTACCGGCCGAGCTCGACTTGTCGGCATTGAACAGCTCGGCGAGATAGGTGGCCGGCGCCGCCGCGGCAACGCCGTATAATGTCAGCTCGGGCGCATAGGACTTGGCCATCTCGCCGGCATAAAGCACCGCATGACCGCCCTGGCTGTGCCCCCACAAGACGAAGCGGTTCGAGGCGCCCGACCGCGGCAAGGCGATTGCCGCGCGGACCGAGTCCAGCACGGCGCGTCCCTCGCTCACACCAATGAGGTAAGGGTGGATGCCCTTCGTGCCGAGGCCGGGATAGTCCGTGGCGACGACGATATAGCCTTTCGCCAGCATCGACTTAATCCCCCAGATCAGGCCAGCATTGTCCGGCATCAGCGAGGGCGCGCATTTCTCGACCACGCCTGATGTGGGGTGCGCGTAGGCGATCACGGGGCGGCCGCCGGCCGGCGGTTTGCCGGGCGGAATGTAGATAGCGCCAGAGACCTTGATCGGCTCTCCCTTGAGTCCGGTGGATTGATAGAGAATGCGGAAGGCTTCGCCGCCGTCGGGACTGCCGCCGACCAGCGGCCAGACGTTGAGAATGGCGCCCGGCTTTTTCGCCTCGGCCTCCGCCGCGAGACCGAAACAAAACCCCAAGGCAATGACGGCCGCGACCGCGAGACGCAGGCAACAAGACATGACGGGCAAAACTGGCATTCGGTAACCTCTCAGGTGAACGGGCGCGGGATCATAGCCCGAGAAGACCGCTGATCGACAACAGATGCCCTCGGGATTTTGCCTGCGGGTGGGCATTCCAATCCGCCCCCTTCCGGGGCACAATTGGGCGGCAACGAACAAGACGGCTCGCGAGGATGCATCGCGGGCGAAAAATTTAAGCCGGGGATCAATCCAGATGTCATCATCCGCAAGCACGCTCGACGCCTTGATCAATCGTGTCGGCGGGATTGCGGCCCCTTTCTCCATCGAGTTGCCCGACGGGGCCAAGCGGAAAGTGGGCGACGGCGAGCCCACATTCCATGTCGACCTTCACAACGAGCGGGCCCTCAAGGCGCTGCGCACGCTGGACGAGGCCGACATCGCCGAAGCTTACCTGCAAGGCGACATCGATCTCGAAGGTGACATGCTGAAGCCCTTCGCCTTGCGGGCCGCGTTGGACGACAGCCATCCGCTGGTGGCCGCTTGGCGCTTCATCCAGCCGATGCTGTTCGGGCAGGTCTACACCAACAAGCAGGCCATCGCGTCCCACTACAATCTCGACCCCAAACTGTTCCTGAGTTTTCTCGATCCCGTGTTCCCGGCCTACAGCCAGGGCATTTACGAGCACGACGACGAGCCGCTGTCGAAGGCCTTGGAGAGAAAGTTCGATTGGGCCATCGAGAAATGTGAATTGAGCAAAGGCAAACGCGTCGTGGAGATCGGCCCGGGCTGGGGCGCGTTCTCGGGCCACGCGCTGCAATCGGGCATCCAATACACCGGCATCACCAACTCAGAGGTGTCCCAAGACTTCCTGTGCGACAAGCTCGCCAATTTCGGCGACCAGTTCGAAATCCTGCTCACCGACTTCTACGACTACGAGCCTAAAGAGCCCTTCGACGCCATCGTCATCATGGGCGTCATCGAGCATCTGCCGAATTACGAGAAGGTGCTGCGGAAATTCTACCGGCTTCTCAAGCCGGGCGGCCTGGTGTTCCTCGACGGCAGCGCCGCGCGCAAAAAATACGAGCTGTCGACGTTCATGGTGCGCTACATCTATCCCGGCAACCACTCCTTCCTCGTGCTCGACGACTTCATCAACAAGATGAACAAGACCGAGTTCGAGTGCGAGGAGGTGCACAGCGATCGCTGGAGCTACTACCTCACCTTCAAGCAGTGGGCGGAGAATCTGGAATCCAACAAAGACGCCGTGATCAAGGCGTTCGGCGAGTTCGAATATCGCCGCTTCCGGCTCTATCTGTGGGGCGCCACCTACGAGTTCCTGTCGCGCAATCTCGATTGCTACCGGATGATCCTATCGAAGCCTAAAAACGCATAATCCGCGCACTGTAAGTTTTAACATTTTGCCGCGTAAGGGTTGAGCTTGACCCGGCGCATCCGGAAGGGCTCGCCAACAAGGGAGACTCAAAACCATGTGCGGAAATTGCGATTCCAAGACTTTGTCGCGGCGCCATCTCATGGCCGGAGCCGGTGCGCTTCTGGCCGCGACCACACTTCCCGTAAGCCGTGGCCGCGCCGCCGAACCGGCGGCGAACGCCATCTCACCCGCCGAGGCGCTGGACCAGCTGAAGCAGGGCAATGCCCGCTATCTGGCGGGTGAATTTAACGAGCGGGACTATTTCGCCGACCGCGTCTCGCGCACCGAGGGGCAGGCGCCCATCGTCGCCGTGCTGGCCTGCGCCGACAGCCGCGTTCCGCCGGAAATCGTCTTTGACAAGGGACCGGGTGAGATCTTCGTCGTGCGTGACGCCGGCAACGTGGTCAGCAATTACGGCCTCGCCAGTCTAGAATTCTCGGTCGCGGTCCTCAACGTGCCGCTCATCGTGGTGCTGGGTCATTCGAACTGCGGCGCCGTCGCCGCGGCCATGCAGTCGGTGAAAGAGCGCAAGCAACTGCCGGGCCATCTCCCCGAACTCGTCGAGGCCATCCAGCCTGCGGTGGACGCGGCCCACGCCAAACACCCGGGCGATCTTCTCGCCGCCACCATCGAGGAGAATGTGCGCCTCGGCATGAGAGAGTTAAAGTCGCGGTCGAAGGTCATCGGCGACGCCGTGGCGTCCGGCAAAGTCGGCATCAAGGGCGGCGTCTATGAGCTCGCCACGGGCACCGTTATGCTCATCTGACGCCGCATAGCATGGAAGACACACTCACGCGTTGGCGGTCGGAGAAGACCGCCGCCTATCTCTCCGGCGCCGTTGCGGCCGCCGAGCCTGACCCGACGCGGGCCAAGCTGTTCCGCGACATGGCCGCGTCCGCCGAAGCCCAAGCGGCGATCTTGGCGAAGGATCTGGAGACTGTTCCCGCCTTCACGCCGAGCTTGCGGGCGCGCATCACGGTCGTGCTCTTGCATGTGGTCCCGCGCCATGCGCCACGTGCGTCGGCCTCGAAGGTCCGCGGCGTGTCGGTCTATCGCGGTAAGGTCACGCCTTCACTGACGGAAGCATGCAGGCCGCGACCCAGCCGGTCGCCAATGTCTCGGCCGACGTGAAGAGCATGAAGCAGGCGGCCAACTAGCCGCCACGCCTGGTCTAAGCCGACACAAGCGGCCTCGGGGCTCTCCCCGGGGTCGTTTTTTGTTGGGCGCGTCCGAAAATGTCCCATTTGGAGACGCCTCGGCGAGAAGTTCGCGCAAAGAGGGCGCAGAGGGCGAGACAATCGGCGTTTGGATGAATAGGATCGGGCGGCTTTCAGGGGAAATACTGCTGCGCATCGCTATGTCTCATCACTTTCTGATCCGTCCTTTCGGATGCTTGCGTGTTCTTGTTTGCGTCCTTGTCTTATCGCTGACCGTCTCGGTCTGCGCACCGCCGCTCGCATGGAGCCAGGATGCGCCGGTCGACGACGTCACCGAGGAGGACGCGTCACCGCAGGACTCCACAGAGGAGGACGCCGCTCCGGCGGAACCAGAGCCGGCTGAGGCCGTGCCCGAGGCGCCGCCGGAAGAGGCAACGCCTGATGAGGTAACGCCGGCGGAAGCCGCGCCGCAAGACGCTGCCGCCGAAGAGAACGAGCCGTGGACTCTCGCGCAGCCCTGCCACAACGCGCAACACCCTTACGAGGCAGATCTCTGTCAGCAATGGCGGACGGCGGAAGCCGCCGAGAAGGAGGCTGCCGCGTCAGAGCGCACCTTGGGCCTGACGCGCCTTTTGATGCTGCTCGGCGTGCTCGCCACGCTCCTTCTGCTGTTGGCCTTTATCCCGCTGACGATGGGGGCCTTAGCCGCACGCCGGGCTGCGCGCGGCGGCACGCCCGACCATGCGGTCAATGCAGACCGCGAGGACGAAGTCCGCGCCTATGTCGACGTGGACAAGATCGAGTTCATCGAGACGCCGGAGTCCGAAGGCATCGTCAAGGTCAAGGTCACCTTCCGCAACACGGGACTGACGCCGGCCTTCAAGGTGAAGAGCGCGGCCCAAGTCGGCATTCGTGACGTGTCGGACGAGGATTTGTTGTCGGTCATGCCGCTGCCCGACCGGGCGCGGAATGCGGCGCGTCCGCGTCTCGGCCGCGATGCGACGGCCGTGGACATCGTCGAGTGCGATTCCACGGCGAGCCTCGCCGACCGGGTCATGAATGGCGATGCCACGATCCTCGTTTGGGGGTTCGCCGAGTACATGGATGTCTTCGACCGGCGGAGAAAGACGGCGTTCCAGTATCTCTGCAATGCCGAGACCCTCGAGACCGGGCAGATCTTCAAGCCCATGGTCCGCGGCGACGAGGACGGCTAGCGTCCGCAAAGAAAAAGCCAGCGGGACTACGTTGAGCCCGCTGGCGTCTCCTTGGGCGGGAGGAGATATCCTCCCTAGCGATCACACTTTCCTAGCGATCACATTTCTGGCGCCAATTGCCGAGAAGGCCGCGCTTCCAATAGCAATTGGGATAAAGCGGCGCAGTCCAGGCCCTCGCATATCCGGGGACGGGACCGCGATAGCCCGGCACCCACACGCAACGGCGCGGGCCGCAGCTCCAGGCGGCATCCTGCACGAGCGCGCCGTGCGTCGCGCCAGGGGCCGGCGGCGGGGCGAGAGGCGCTGCCTCGGCGGGCTGTGGAGAACCGGCAAACATCAGGCCTGCGGCGAGGGCGGCACTAAGGAACAAAGTCTTCTGCATTTTTTCTCTCCGTGTTCGTTGACGGGGAAGGGTCAACGTCTCGGCTGGTCAGGAGTTCACGTGAAAGTCGCCGCGGCGCCCTAACGAGCTGAGACTCGGCGCAAATTTGGAACCGTATGGGCTTCTCAACGGTTTCTTGTTTTATTCGGTCCTACTGTCGCTCCCTGGAGCGAAGCTCCAGAGCCAAGCGTCGGCTGGCCGACTTGGCGTGCCGGGACCGTCCAGCCGGAGAGCGTCATGCCGCCCCGTTCGTTATCGCCCTTGCTACCGACCACCGCCGATAGCCGCGCCAGCGCCGTGCAAGGCCTGCTGATCGCCACCATCGTTATCGGCGCGCTCTATTTCGCCCGCGAAGTGCTGCTGCCGCTCGCGCTCGCCATCCTGTTGAGCTTCGTGCTCACCCCGCCGCTGATTGCGCTTCGCCGCATCAAGGTGCCCCGTGTGCTCGCCGTCGGTCTCGTCGTGGTGACCGCCTTCGGCATCATCGGCGGCCTAGGCTGGCTCATCTCGCGCGAGGCGACCAAGCTCGCCGCGGAGCTTCCGAGCTACCGGGTCACGCTCTCGGAGAAGGTTAAGTCGCTGCGGGAGAGCACCAGCGAATCTCAGGTCCTGGAGAAGGCGGGCGACGTCCTTTCGGACCTCAAAGAGGAACTCGACCAGCCCGATATCGAGCCAGCCACGCCCGAGGTCGGCGAGCCGGCCGACCGGCCCGAGCGCGAGCCGATCCCCGTCGAAATCCGCGAACCGGCGCCCACGGGACTTGCGCTCTACCGCTCAATTGCCGGCACGATCCTGCCGCCACTCGTCACCGCCGGCATCGTGCTCCTCTTCGTCGTCTTTATCCTTATGCAGCGCGAGGATTTGCGCGACCGCCTGATCAGGCTGTTCGGAGGTTCCGATCTCCAGCGCGCCACCTCGACCATGAGCGACGCGGCGACCAGGCTCTCGCGCTACTTTTTGAGTCAGGTGCTGATCAACGCGGCCTATGGCGTCTTTATCGGCCTGGCGCTCTGGGCCTTCGGCATGCCCAGTCCCATTGCCTGGGGCGTGCTCGCCATGCTCATGCGCTTCGTGCCTTATGTGGGCTCCTACATTGCAGCCGCCGTACCGGCGCTCATCGCCTCGGCCATCGATCCCGGCTGGACCATGGTGCTCATGGTCGTCGGCCTTTTCGTCATCGGCGAGTTGACCATGGGCCAGGTGGTCGAGCCGCAAGTGTTCGGGCGCGGCACGGGCGTGACGCCCATCGCCGTTATCGGCTCCACCATCTTCTGGACTTGGCTGTGGGGACCGCTTGGCTTGCTCATCGCCACGCCCATGACCGTGTGCCTCGCCGTGCTTGGCCGCCACGTGGAAGGCTTGCGCTTCTTCGAAGTTCTGCTCGGCGATCAGCCGGCGCTATCGCCGGAAGAGAGCTTCTATCAGCGCGCGCTCATCGGCGACGCGGCCGAGGCCACCTACCAGGCCGAGCTCGCCCTCAAGGACGAGAGCCTGATGTCCTATCTGGGCAAGGTGGCGCTGGGCGGCTTGAAGCTTGCCGAACAAGACGCCGCCCGCGGCGCGCTTGATGCCGAACGCACCAAGCGCATCGCCACCACCGTGAAGGAGATGCTGGACAATCTCGCCGATTTCGAGCCGCGGCGCTGGTTCTCGCGGCTGCGTCACAAGCCGGAGAAGTACAACGACGAGGAGCCGCCCGAAGGCTTGGCCGGGCTTGAGCCGGAGGAAGAGGACGACTCGGAGCTTGTCATCGATCCTGCGCGCCTGGCGCCCGGTTGGGACGTGGAGAGGCAAGTGCTGGTCATTGGCGGACGCTCGACGCTGGACGAGGCGGCCAGCGCCATGCTCGCCGCCGTGCTGGAGAAACGGGGCTTGCGCGCCGAGACGTTGTCGCCCGAAACCATCTCGGCCGGTCACATCACCGCGCTGGCCAGCACCAAGGCCAAGCTCGTCTGCCTCTCCTATCTGGGGCTCGGCACCGGGGCGGCGCATATCCGCTATCTGGTGCGCCGCCTCAAGCGCATCCTGCCCCAAGGCACGATGGTCGCCGTCGCGTACTGGGACCGGGACGAGGACACCGACGGCCTCAAGGCGTTGTTGGAGCTGGTTCACGCCGACGCCTATGCCACCACGCTGCAAGAGGCGGTCGATACGTGCGTCCAAGCCGCCACCGGCGAACTCGAGATCGAGCGGGACTCGACCCCATCCAGCGGCGCCAACGGTAAACCGAAACGCCCGCCCGCCGTCACCCCGCCGCAGCCGAAGCCGAAGCGCCCGACTCCCAAAGGCCGCAAGCCTCAGACCGAGCCTGCGTAATCTGGGTCGCGCTGCGCGCTTGGCCCGTTTCAACATTCGCGGTCCACGAAGCAGCCGCCTTACTGCCGCGGCGTCTCAGCCTCCCGGAAGCACAACGCCATGAGGCCGCCGAGCGCCAGCGCGAAGGCCAAGAACAGCAGCGCCGCGGAGAAGCTGCCCGTGGTTTCTCTCAGAATGCCGATGATGTAGGCGCCGGCGAAGCCCGCAATATTGCCGATCGAGTTGATCAGCGCGAGACCGGCCGCTGCGCCTGTTCCAGCGAGGAAGGCCGTCGGCAGCGACCAGAATGGGCCGAGCGTAGCGTAGAAGCCGATCATGGCGATGGTCAGCGCGATCATCGTCGGGATGAGGGCCTCCGTGTAGGCGGAAGACGCGAAGGCGGCCGACGCGACGAGGAGCGGCAGCGCGATATGCCAGCGCCGCTCGCCCTTGCGGTCCGAGCGCCGTCCCCACAGCACCATGCCCACGGCGGCGAACACATAAGGGATCGCCGTGATGAACCCGATGCTCAGATCGTCGAGACCGTAGCCTTGGATGACTTGCGGCAGCCAGAAGCCCATGCCGTACAGCCCGATGACGATGAGGAACCATAGGAGCCCGAGCGCCAGAACGCGCGGCCGCGTCAGCGCCGCACCAATGTCGCTGTAGCCGACAGTCTTGGCGACGGCGTCTTCCGCCGCGATGCGCTCGGTGAGCGCGCGCCGCTCGTCCGGCGTTAGCCACGTCGCCTTGGCCGGCTTGTCGGTAAGCACCTTGAGTGCAAGTAGGCCGAGCAACACGGCGGGCGCGCCTTCGATCAGGAACAGCCAGTGCCAGCCGGAAAGGCCGAGAAAGCCGTGCATCTGAAGCAGCGCCCCTGATAACGGGCCGCCGAACACCGTCGCGAGCGGCACCGAGGCCATGAACACGGCGACGATGCGCGCGCGCTCTGCGGCCGGGAACCAATAGGTGAGGTAGAGGATGATGCCCGGGAAGAAACCGGCTTCGGCCACGCCAAGCAGAAATCGCATCACGTAGAAGCCCGTTTCGCTGCACACGAGCGCCATGGCGCAGGCGATCAGCCCCCAAGAGATCATGATGCGCGCGATCCAGATGCGCGCGCCGAAGCGCTGCAGCGCCAGATTGGATGGGATCTCGAAGGCGATATAGCCGAGGAAGAAGATGCCGGCGCCGAAGCCGTAGACACTCGGCGAGAAGCCGAGATCCTTGTTCATGTGCAGCGCCGCGAATCCGACATTCACCCGGTCAAGAAAGTTGATCGTATAGGCGAGGCAGAGAAACGGGATGAGGCGGTACGTGGCCTTGGCGATGGCCGAGGCCAGGTGGTCGTCTCGCGTCTGGTCTTGGTCCATATGCCCCCCCCCGGCATGGCGTATGCTGGCGCGCGGCCGCCAACTGATTCGGCCACAAACCTAGAGGAGGGCTCAAACCATGGCTATTCCGATGGATGCCGCCGCCGCGGCACTTCGCGAAGCGATGCGTGAGACGGTGAAGCGTTATTCGCTCTGGTATCTGATCCAGGGGATACTGCTCGTCGTAGCGGGCGTGCTGGCGTTGATCTATCCGTTCATCGCCTCGGTCGCCGTGGTCTTCCTGCTGGCCTGGATCCTGATCATCAGCGGCGTGTTGCAGGGCATCGGCCTGATCGGCGCGAGCAACGTGCCGCACTATTGGCTGCAGCTCATCTCCGCGGTGCTCGCCATTCTCATCGGCGTGCTGCTGCTGCGCTCGCCCGACAGCGGCCTCCTGATCATGACCGTGCTGCTCATCGTCTATTTCATGGTCGAGGGCATCGCCAAGGTGATCTTCGCGCTCACCATCAGGCCGTTTCCCAATTGGGGCTGGGTGCTGGGCAGCGGCATGGTCGGCATCCTGCTGGCGCTCATTCTCTGGGCCAACATGCCGCTCACCTCAGACTGGGTGCTCGGGCTTATGCTCGGCATTCTGCTCGTGTGCGAAGGTGCGGCGCTGACCTACCTCGCCTGGCATGTGCGCACTGCGCCCCCGGTAGGCGGAGTCGCCCACTAAGGCGCGTCCGTTTCGGTGAGGAAGCGCGTGTAGATCCACCCGTCCTGCTCGGTGACGGGGTCGGTGATGTGCACCCAATTGCCGTCGCGCGCGACGACGCGGAGCTTGGTGCCCTTCTGGGCGACCTTGAACGTCTCGTCCGAGGACGATGGGCCTTTGCGCACATTGACCGCGCTCGCGACCTCCACCCACTCCTCGCCGGCGGCGAGCTCGGTGGCGGCAGCCACGAGCCGGCCCAGCGGTCCGGGCTTCGCTTCCTCGATTGCTTTGCCGCGGCGCGCCGCGAGCGCCGAGGCCTCCTCTTCTTGTGCCGAGGCGGCCGCGGTCCGGCCGTCCCCGCTGCGCGTCCAGTCTTGTTTGAGCGCGGTAAGGGCGGCATCGCGATCGGCGAGACCGAGCGCCGCGGCGCGGTCGTACCAGGTCTCGGCGGCTTGCCGGTCGGGCTTGATACCCTGCACGCCGAGCGCGGCGATGAAGACGGGATCGTATGTGGCGCCGACGGCGAGGGCGGCCTCGCCACTGCCGGCTTCCGCCGCGCGCTCATAATAGGCGCGGGCCCCGGCGAGATAGCCGACATCGATCATCTTCTGGCCATGGGCCATCAGATCCTCCACGCGGTCCGCCTCACCGGACCGTACGACGAGCCCGGCCGTGGGCGGGGGAGCCACATCGAGCCGGGTCGCCGTACGGGCCAGCACTGCGCCGTCGGCGGCTACGAGTTCGACCCGCAGATCCGACGCGCCTGTTTGGTCTTCGGGCAAGCGCAGGGTGAGACCGGCGATCTCATCCGGGCGCAGGCTCCACTCGCTGGCGCCGAAGGGGCGTCCTTTGGAGAAGAGGGCGCCGTCGGGAAGATCGCGAATGGCGATGGCGCTGCGCACCGGCAAGGGCGCCGCCGTATCGATGGCGATGGCGAAGTTCACCTCGTCCCCTGCCGTCGTCACGATCTCCTCCGGCGCGGTCAGACCGATCTCGGACGAAGGCGGCAGGATGGGAAGCGCCGGAGCAAGCGTGGCTTGATGGGCAAGGCTATGGGCAAGGGCCGCGCTACGTTCGCCGTGGACTGTGTCGGGGCCGCGAAGCGCCCCGAACCACAACAACCCGGCCAGGATCGCCGCCGGGGCGATAGCAACGGCGGTCAGGACCAGAAGCACCCGGCGCGTCGGAGTGGAGAAGAGCCGCGCCTCGGGCACTGACGCGGTTAAGGATGCATCGCGGATAAGGGGCCGGTCGGGTTCCACGCGCGTTGCCCGCAACACGACCGGCGCGAAGCGCTCGGCCATGGACGACACGGTGTGCTCCGGCTTGGCCGCCCCCAGCTTCAGGCCCGCGGGGAATTCCGCTTCGAGCCGCTCCGCCAGGCTAGGCGGCCGCGGATCTTTCGAACTCTCGACCGGTCGAAGAGCCGGTTGGATCATGGCACCCTCCTTTACGCGATACGAACAACAAGGAGCCCGTCAGTTTGGGTTTTGCGTTTTGCTCCATTCCAGAAAGGCGCGAAACAACTTGGCGCGCTCATCGTCGGACCCGGACGGAACGCCGGTATCTGCTTGCGCCAAGAACGTCTCGAAACGATCCCGCGCGCCGCTATCGGCGGCGACTGCGGTCTTGGCGCGTTCGATCCAGCTCTGCGCCAAGGGCGAACGCGTCCATCCTTCGAGCGTTGCGGCGAAATTGACTTGCTGCCACTTCGGATGGCGCGGCGGCGCCAGGAAAGCGTCGAAGTTCGAGAAGAAGCGCTCGACGAACGGCTCGAGCTTCTTGGACCGCGCGCCGTCCTTCGACCAATTGAATGAAACGAGCACGGCACACACCGCGACCGTGTCGATCCGCGCGCCGTCTTCGATCAGCGTCGGATAGTCCTCATGGGTGAGGATCGCGGGATAGGTATCGTCCTCGAGACCCTTGACGTAGGGCAGGCCAAGCAGCTTCAGCCTGTTTCCCCGCGCCACCTGGGCAAGGATCGGCGCGGGCTTGCCGCCGACCACGACCGTGGCATCGATCTCGCCCGCCTCGAGCTTCGCCAGCGCATCGGCGGGATCGAGATGGACTTCACGGACGGCGACGCCGAGCGCGGCAAAAACCAAACGCGCGGTGATCTCGGTGCCGCTGCCTTCCATCCCCACATTGACGGTCTTGCCGTCGAGCGCGCGCACGTCATCGACGCCGGCATGGGCCACGACGTGCATCTCTTCGTTGAAGAGCTTGGCAATGTAGGTGATCTGACTCTTGAGCGGACCGAGCTCGCCGGTCTTGGCGTAGTGACCGAGCACATTCGCGTGGGTAATGCCCATGTCGACGCCGCGCATGAACATCACGTCTCTCAGTGTTTGCGCCGGCCCCTTGCCGATCATGGGTACGACGCGCATGGCCGCGCCGTCGTCGAGCACGGCAGCGACGTCCTGCACGATCGCCGCATCTGTGCTGCGGGCGGCACCCGACATGATGGTGACGGTGTTGTCGTTGAGCTTCGCCCGATAGTCCTGACGAAGATTTTGCGCCGACGGCCGGTCCTGCGACGCGGGCTTAGCTTGATCCTTGGTGTCGTCTTTGGCGCCCGCAGGGGCCGCAGCGCAGAGCGGCAGCAGGCACACACCGATAGCGAGGGCGATACGCATCACCAGCCCCTCTATGAACAGCGCCTCTCCCCGTGGGTGAGCCGGCCCGCTTGAAGCGCGGAAGACAAGACGGCCCTGGTGCAGCAACTTGGTTTTGATTAGCGGGGGCGGACGGTGAGGCTTGAAGGCCGCGCGACACCCCCGTCGTGCTGCTATCCCTGTGCCCGCGATGGAAAGTGATCGATAAGCCGCTGTCAAGCAAATAGGTTAACGAGACATAACAATATCAATGTATTGCCCAATATGTGGCGGCGACGACTTGAAAAGGGCAAGATCAAGGCAAGTAATTAAGGATGCCTTAACCATAAAAAACTGTCCGCCAACGGTATATTCCGTTACGTAATCTTGCAGCAGTGAGGCGCGGGCCGCGAACGAGCGGCGCGCCGCATCCTTAACGCCGCAAAGATTGAATTGGTTTCCGGACAGGGGAGGTTTTTAGTCCGCGTCCATCTTGAGCGCGGCGATGAAGGCCTCTTGCGGGATGTCGACCTTGCCGAAGCTGCGCATCTTCTTCTTGCCCGCCTTCTGCTTCTCCAGGAGCTTCCGTTTGCGGGTGATGTCGCCGCCATAGCATTTGGCGGTGACGTCCTTGCGCAGCGCGCTGAGGGTCTCGCGCGCGATCACCTTGCCGCCGATCGCCGCCTGGATCGGGATCTTGAACATGTGCCGCGGAATCAGGTCCTTCAGCTTTTCCACCATGCTGCGGCCGCGCGCTTCGGCGCGTGAGCGGTTGACGATCACCGACAGCGCATCGACCGGCTCGTCGTTCACCAGGATCGCCATCTTCAAGAGGTCGCCCTCCTCGTAGCCGATGATGTGATAGTCGAACGAGGCGTAGCCGCGGGAGACCGACTTCAGCCGGTCGTAGAAGTCGAACACCACTTCGTTGAGCGGCAGTTCGTAGACCAGCATGCCGCGCGAGCCCGCATAGGTCAGCGTCTTCTGCCGCCCGCGCCGGTCCTCGCAGAGCTTGAGCACGGCGCCCAGATGCTCGTCGGGCACGAGAATGGTCGCCTCGATCCAGGGCTCCTCGATCTTGGCGATCTTCGGCATCTCCGGCATGTCGGCCGGGTTGTGCAGTTCGACCATGGTGCCGTCAGTCAGATACACGTGGTAGATCACCGACGGCGCCGTGGCGATGAGGTCGATGTTGAACTCGCGCTCCAGACGCTCGCGGATGATCTCCAGATGCAGCAGGCCGAGGAAGCCGCAGCGGAAGCCGAAGCCGAGCGCGGCGGAGGTCTCCATCTCGTAGTCGAAGCTCGCGTCGTTGAGGCGCAGCTTGCCGACCGCTTCGCGCAGATCCTCGAAGTCGCCGGAGTCGACTGGGAACAGACCGCAGAACACGACCGGCTGTGCCGGCTTGAAGCCTGACAGCGCCGCTGCCGTGGGACGCTTCTCGTCGGTGACCGTATCGCCCACGCGCGTATCGGCGACCTGCCGGATCGAGGCGGTGAAGAAACCGATCTCGCCCGGGCCCAGTCTGTCGCGCATCTCCTGTTTGGGGCGGAAGATCCCAACCCGGTCCACCTGATAGGCGCCGCCGGTCAGCATCAGGCGGATGCGTTGGCCCTTTCTGAGCGAGCCGTCGATGATGCGCACCAGAACCACGACGCCGAGATAGGCGTCGTACCAGCTGTCGACCAGCAGCGCTTTCAGCGGCGCGGCGGCGTCGCCTTTCGGCGGCGGCAGGCGGTGCACGATCGCCTCCAGCACGTCCTCCACGCCGTTGCCGGTCTTGGCCGAGATTTCGAGGGCATCGTGCGCGTCGAGCCCGATGACCTCTTCGATTTGCTCCCGGACCCGCTCGGGCTCCGAGGCGGGCAGGTCGATCTTGTTCAGGACGGGAACGACCTCATGGTTGTTGTCGAGGGCCTGATAGACGTTGGCGAGCGTCTGCGCCTCGACCCCTTGGGTCGCGTCCACCACGAGCAGCGAGCCCTCGCAAGCCGCCAGCGACCGGTTCACCTCATAGGCGAAGTCCACATGGCCCGGCGTGTCGATCAGGTTCAGCTCGTAAACCTGGCCGTCCTTTGCCTTGTATTCGAGGCGAACTGTCTGGGCCTTGATGGTAATGCCCCGCTCGCGCTCGATCTCCATGGAATCGAGCACCTGCTCCTTCATCTCCCGCGCCGTGAGGCCGCCGCAAGTTTGGATCAAGCGGTCGGCGAGCGTCGACTTACCGTGGTCGATATGGGCGATGATGGAGAAGTTGCGGATGTGGGAAAGGGGCGGCGCCTCGGATGAGCTCATGGGCGGCTAGGTAGGGGAGCAAACCGCTGCGGGTCAAGCTTGAGCATGCGACAATAAAGGCGAAACCATGGGAATGATTGCCGCAATTTTGCAGCTGTCGAGGATTACGACACTCCTGCTAGGAAGGGCTCCCAACCCAATTGGAGAACTAAACATGATCAAGAAACTGCTTCTGGCCGTGGTCGCAGCCGGTCTCGTCTCTGCCGCAGCGCTCCCGCTCCAGATCGACCCGGCTCAGGCCGGCATGGCCGGCATGACCTGCAAGGATGCCGCCAAGATGAAATACCCGGACGACCGCAAAATGCGTCACGCCTACAACAAGTCCTGCAAAGAGGCTTACAAGATGCACAGCGGCAAGATGGGCATGATGAGCAAGTTCAAGCTTCGCAAGGACAGCTAAGCCGTCCGCCGCGACATCGCAGTCCGTTGGAAAGAGAGTCCTCTCGGGGGCTCTCTTTCTTTTTGCTTCACCACCCAATTAGATTCGATTGAATCGCAGCGTTTTTGTCGATACTGGAATCGCTAGCGGAACGACATGTTGCCGCTTCATCTCACAGGAGTGACCCCATGCTTAAGAAAATGCTCTTCGCTGCAGCCGCGACCGCAATTGTCGCCGGTGCCACGATCACCGCGCCGGTCCCGGCCCAGGCCAAAACCTGCCAGGACGCCGCGAAGATGAAGTATCCCGACAGCATCATGGACCGCATGGAGTACAAGCGGGCCTGCAAGAAGGCCTACAAGTCGTCCATGGGCAAGGAAGGCCCCATGGCCAAGCTCAAGATGAGAATGAAGATGGACAAGATCTAGCCACCGGCGCAGCTCAAGTCATTCAGGAAAGGGGCCCGTCGGCCCCTTTCTTTTTGGCTGCACGGCGCATGCGCATGGCTCAGATGCCCGCGTACCACGCGTAGCCGCGGTCTTCCCAGTACCCGCCTTTGCCGCCGCTGATAGAATCGAAGCCGTCGACGGCTTCGATCCGCATGATGTATTTCGCCATCTTGTAGCCGAGCTGGCGCTCCACCCGCAGCCTGAGCGGGGCGCCGTGGGGGATGGGCAGCGTCTGGTCGTTCATCTCGTAGGCGAGGATCGTCTGCGCATGGAAGGCATCCTCGAGCCCGATCGATTCGTAGTACTTGGCGCCCGTGCGGCGGCCCAGCGTGTCGGCGCAGTAGAAAACGATGTAGCGCGCCTCTTGCTTGAGTTTGGCCTGTTCCAGAAGCGCGCTGAGCGGCACGCCCTTCCACTTGCCGATGCAACTCCAGCCTTCGACGCAGTCGTGACGGGTGATCTGCGTGCGCGGCGGCATGGCGCGCAAATCGGCCAGCGACAGCGACAACGGCTGGCCGACAAGACCGCCGATCTCGAGCGTCCAATCGGCGAAGTCGTTTGCCGCGAGTGTGCGGTAGTCGGCATCTTGGGGATTGGTCGAGCCGTTTGCCTTGAAGTCCTTCGACAGTTCCGACTCGGCATATTCGCGGGCCATCGCCTGGGGCGACAGCAGCGCCCGCTGCGTGACGCGGGTCAGCGTTTCGGCCGATTCCAAAATGCGCCGGACCGTAGGCTGGCTTGAAATATCGTCGCAGCCCGCGAGCAAGGCGGTGCTGGCGGCGGCGAGGCCGCGCGCGAGGAAGCCCCGCCGGTCGAGGCGGCGTCCGTTCATGGGGTTTCCTCCGGGATGACGTAGCGCCCCGTGATCATGGAGCGGAGATTGTTCCAGAAGCCCGACACCAGCACCATGAAGATGTGCACGGCGACGAAGATGACGATCGCGCCGGCCGAGATGAAATGGATCGTGCGCGCCGTTTGGCGTCCGCCGAGGACGTCGAGCAGCAGCGGAAAAGCGGCATCCATCCCCGGCGACATGGCCAGCCCCGTGAGCAGCATCAGCGGGAGCAGGATCAACGCCACAAACAAATATGTGAGTTTCTGTATGACGTTATAGCGCTTCGCCTCTTCGCCTTTCGGAAAGTGGAACCGCGCATGCTCGGCGAACGATCCGCCGATATGCTTGAGCTCCTGGCCCGAAGGCGTCAGGTCGCGCCGCAGGTGCCCGCTCCCCAGGCTCCACAGCAGGTAGGCCAGGCCATTGAACAGGAACAGCCAAGCGAAGAAGAAATGCCAGCTGCGGCCCATGGCCAGACTCCGATAGCCCGGCAGCGTGACGGACCAGGGAAAGCCGCGCCGCTCCAATTCGCCGCTGGCGCTCTCGCCCGCGCCCAACACGCCGGTCGTATCGAACCGGTAGCCGAACAGCGTGGTCACGCCCTTGATGGTCCCGTCCTCGCGCACGGCGGTCATCGACAGGACCGGATCGGCGAACACCGATTTGGATCCGAAATAGAGCGCGGAATGGGCGTTGAAAATCTGCAGGCCGCTCATCAAGAGGACGAGCAGCACGAGCGCATTGATCCAATGCGTGAGACGAACCGCGCCGGAGTGCCGATAGATGACTTCGCGCGCCGCCATGGCAGCCTCAAGAGCTCTTGTCGCCCCAGATCTCGGACAGCCGCTGGGCACGTCCGCAGTTCCATTTGTAGTACTTATAGCTCACCGGATTCACGTTGTGATAGTCCTGGTGATAGTCCTCGGCGGCGTAGAAGGTCGTCGTCGGCCGGATCTCGGTCGCCACCGCCTTCTTGAAGCGCTTGGCGATCTCTTGCTTGGTCTTCTCCGCGAGATTTTTCTCGTCGTCGTCCGACACGAACACCACGGTGCGATAAGCCGGGCCCTTGTCGCAGAACTGCCCACGGGGGTCGAACGGGTCGATATTGTGCCAATAGTGGTCGAGCAATTCGGCGTAGGTGACCTTTGAGGGGTCGTAGGTCACTCTGAGGGCCTCCACATAGCCCTTATGGCTGCCATAGGTCGGGTTGGGCTTCGTGCCCCCGGCGTAACCCGAGACGGTCTCGGTTACGCCGTCGACCTTGTCGTAGGCATCCTCCACGCACCAGAAACAGCCGCCGGCAAAGATCGCCGTCTTCGTCTCCGCGGCGTGCGTGCTGTAGGCGCCGCCGGCGAGCACAAACGCGGCGAGAAAGGCCGCCGTCAGGCCAGCGCAAATCCATCGCGCAATCATAGGATGCCTCCACATTGTTGTCTGTCTGAGACGATAAGGAGGGCGCGGTCGCGCGCATAGACGGTCTCGCGCGACCGTGATTGGAAGTGATGCTGGCGCGGCGGCGCATAAGCGCTTGGGCCGCCTCGCTGATCTGGGCTATTGAGGGGCCATGCAACCGACCCTGTCCTTGCCGCAAGAGGCCATGAAGCCCGATTACGACGTGGTTGTCGTCGGCTCGGGCTATGGCGGCGGTGTCTCCGCATCGAGGCTCGCGCGCTCGGGCCAGCGTGTTTGCGTCATCGAGCGGGGGCGCGAAGTGCCCACCGGCGACTTCCCGGGACGCCTGCCTGAACTGCGCCGCGAACTGCAACTGAACGGCGGCAAGATGCGCTCCGGCTCCCGCACCGGCCTCTACGATTTTAGGATCGGGTCCGACATCCATGTGCTCGTCGGCTGTGGGCTCGGCGGCGGCTCGCTCGTCAATGCGGGCGTGGCCTTGCGTCCCGACGCGCGTGTCTTTGCCGACAAGGCCTGGCCCGAGGCGGTCAGCGCCGACAGCCTGCTCGATCTCGGTTTCGAGCGGGCCCAAGCGATGTTGCGCCCCGCGCGCTACGGCGATGCTGCCGCACTCACCAAATACCGCGCGCTCGAAACGGCGAGCGTGGCGTTCGGCCAGTCCCCGGTTGCAGCGCCCGTGCTTGTGAGCTTCGAGGAGACCGTGAACGCTGCGGGCGTCCTGCAACCCGCCTGCACGCTTTGCGGCGATTGCTGTTCGGGCTGCAATGTCGGCGCCAAGAACACCGTGGCCATGACCTACTTGCCCGACGCGAGGGCTCATGGGGCCGAGATCTTCACCGAGCTCACGGTGAGCCATCTCGAGAAGCGCGGCGAGAGCTGGCGCGTCCATTTCGTGCCCTCCGAGGACAAAGATGGTGAGCCAAGCTTTGTCGATGCCAAGACAGCGGTGCTCTCCGCCGGCACACTCGGCTCCACCGAAATCCTGCTTCGCTCCCGCGACCGCGGGCTGAAGCTCTCCGACCGGCTTGGGATGGGCTTCTCCGCCAATGGCGACATCATCGCGTTTGCCCTCGGCGGCCGCGAGAAGGTCAACGCGGTCGGCGTCGGCGAGCCGCCGAAATTCACCGGCGACACGGTGGGCGCGTGCGTCGCCGGGCAGATCGAGCTTCCCGATGTATTCGACCTCGATAACAGCATGATCATCCAGGAAGGCGTGCTGCCTTCGGCGCTGGCGCCGCTGCTGCCGGTGTTCTTCGTCTCGGGCGGGCGAATTCTCGGGGCGGCGCAGAGCCTCATCAAAGGCGTCTATCAAGGACCGCTCTCGCATCTCCACACTTTCTTCGTCGTCTCTCATGACGACGCAGGCGGCCGGCTCACCCTCGACAACGGCAGCCTCAAAGTGGCGTGGCCCAAGGTCGCCGAGCAGCCCGTCTACACTCGGGTCGACGAGGCGCTGACCAAGGTTGCCGAGGCGGTCGGCGCGCGCTACATCAAGAGCCCGCTCGCCGCCACCAATATGGGCACCAAGCCCGCCACGGCTCATCCGCTGGGCGGCTGCGGCATGGGCGAGGATGCGGCGAGCGGCGTGGTCAATCACAAATGCCAGGCTTTCGCCGATACCAGCGGCGAAGCGGTTCACGCCGGGCTCTATGTCTGCGACGGCGCCGTGATCCCGCGCTCCATCGGCTGCAATCCGCTGCTCACCATCACGGCGCTGACCGAGCGCGCCATGGTCCACCTTGCCCGCGACCACAATCTGGGATTCGATACGGAATCGATTCGCGAGGCAGAACGGGCCGCATCATGAGGACCGGCTGACCATGCCAAGCCGTCTGCTCAAGCCCGGCCGTCTAAGGCCCCTGGGCGCCGCAGCGGCGGTCATCGCGCTCGTTGCCGGCGGCAGCGTGGCCGGCGGCGCCGCGCGGCTTCAGCCTTGCGCCAGCACCGAATACACCGCCGCGATCGGCGATACGGCCGCCAAGGCGCCAGCCGCTAAGAACCCCGCCCCCGACCGCCTCACCATCGTTCTCGTAGGAGACGCCGGCTTAAATCCGAAGGGCGCGGCCGTCGATCCGCGCGGCTTCACCAAGAACGGCAAGTCGCTGGGCTTCAAGGAAAGCCTAAGCGGTGTGGCGCGCGATGTGGACGGCGACTTTGCCTTCATCAATCTCGAGACGGTGATCACCGACCGCAACGATCTTCAGCCCGACAGCAAGGGGCAGAAGGCGCCCTACAACTTCAAGAGCCATCCCCAGGGCCTGAAGACGCTCATGGAGACAGGCTTCAACCTGTTCTCGCTCGCCAACAACCACTCCATGGATTACGGCGCGAACGGCGCGGAGGAGACGCTCTACCACATGGCCCTGGCGGCGGCGGAGCGCGCTATCGCCTATGCCGGCATCGGCGCGAACTACGAGGAAGCGACGAGGCCCGGCTGTCTGGAACTCGAGGGGACCAAGATCGCGTTTGGGGCCACCGGCATCATCACCGGTCAACGGCCCGAGCATCGCGCCGGTCAGAACAAGCCGGGCCAGGCGGGCTATCGCAACGAGAAGGACTTCCAGCTGGTAGTGAACCGGCTGGCCGAGCTGCCGGCCGACTACCGCATCCTGTCGATCCATTACCGGCTCGAGGGCCGCGTGGTGCCCGACCAGCGCCAATTGAAGGATTGGCGGGGGTTTGCCGCACACCAAAAGGGCATCGACCTCATCGTCGGCCACCATCCGCATGTGGCCCAAGGTGTGGAGCGCACAGGCGACTCGCTCATCTTCTACGGGCTCGGCAATTTCCTGCACCCGGGCACCGCGGAGATGAAGCGCTTCGGCGTCTGCCGCGACTACGGCCTGATGGCGAAAGTGCATCTCGCCAAGCTCGAAGGCGACTGGAAGCTCGGCGCCATCGAGGCGATCCCGCTCACCGACACCCATCTGCGCCCCGAGCGCTTTCCCGTGCAGCAATCGGTGACGCGCATCTACGCGCTGAATTATCTCGGCGCGCAACTCGGCGACGGCACCACCTCGCAAGGGGTGCGCTTCACGCCGCGCAAGGACGGCTCGGGGCTCTACTGTGCGGCAGGGGCGGAAAATCTCGGCGGCAAGGTGGGCGCGCTGTGCGCCGCATGGCAGCCGGCGCCGGCCATTCCGAATACGCTGTCCCGGCAGCTTGCGAGCGCCTGCGCCGACAAGCCGTTCTACGGCGCCGCCAAGAAGAAGCGCCGCAAGTCGAACTCGTTTTTTGGATTTGGTCCGCGCTAGCCGCGTAGCTCGCCGCCGGTGGCCTTCACGACCGCGGTGACGATCTTCTCCGCAACCGCATCGATCTCGGCGTCCGTTAGCGTCTTGTCGCGCGGCTGCAAGGTCACCTCGATGGCGAGCGACTTCTTGCCCTCCGGCACGCCCTGGCCGGTGAAGACGTCGAACACATTCACGTCCGAGATCAGCGCACGGTCGGCGCTTGAGGCCGCGCGCACCACATCGCCCGCGGCAACGTCTGCATCGACCAGGAAGGCAAAGTCGCGCCGCACGGCTTGCAGGTCGGAGGCTTCCAGCGCCGGCTTGGCCGTACCCTTGCGCTTCACCGGCGGCAGATTGTCGAGGAAGAGCTCGAACGCTGCCATGGGCGCTTCGGCGTCGAGCGCGGCCAGCGTGTCGGGGTGGAGCTCACCGAACACCCCCAGCGTCACCTTCGGCCCGAGCTTGAGCGCACCGGAGCGGCCGGTATGGAACCAGTCCGGCGCCTCGCGGGTCACTTGGATGGTGGCCGGGCTGAGACCGAGCGCTGCGAGCGCGGCCATGGCGTCGGCTTTTACAGCCGTCCAGTCGGCGCCCGGCGCTTCGCCCGACCAGTGACGGCCTGAGCCTTCCAGAGCCGAATGCCCGAACCGCACCCCTGTCGCGGCCACATATTGGTCGTCCGGCTCGGCCCCCCGATAGGCCTGGCCGAGCTCGAACAGCGCACCGTCCGAGAAGCCGCGATCCTGGTTCCGCTTGGCGGCGCTGATCAGGCCGGGCAGGAGCGAGGGGCGCATCTGCGCAAGCTCGGTCGAGATGGGATTGTCGAGCGTAAGCGCAGGCTGGCCGCCACCGAACAACTTGGCCTCCCCCAGGGGCACGAAGGACCACGTCACCGCCTCCACGAACCCGCGCCCGGCGAGCAACCGCCGCACGAGCTTGGCGCGGACTTGCGCGTAGGTGAGCACGGGCAGCGCCACGCCGGACAGGCGCGGGAGCGGCGTGGGCGCGATTTGGTCGACGCCGGTGAGGCGCACCACCTCCTCGACGAGATCGACGGCCATGGCGATGTCCGGACGCCAGGACGGCGGCACGGCCTTCAACACGTTGGCCTTGCCCTCGAGCTTGACGCCGAGCGCCGAGAATTTGCGCCTGATGTCGCGATGGGGCAGGGACAGCCCGCTCAAGCGGCTGATCAGCGTCATGTCGAACCGGAAGGGCGGATTCGGTCTCGGCGTGCGGCCGGCGATCTCGGTCTTGCTCGGCTCGCCACCGCACAGATCGAGCACCATGCGCGTGGCGAGGTCGAGCCCCGGCACGACGGACTCCGGATCGACGCCGCGCTCGAAGCGGAAGCGCGCATCCGACTGAATGTTCAGCGTGCGCCCCGTGCGGGCCGTGCGTTTCGGATCGAAATAGGCCGACTCGATGAAGATGTTGGTGGTCTCCTCGGTGCAGCCCGTGTCCTCGCCGCCGATCACGCCGCCGAGTCCAAGCACGCGCGCCTCGTCGGCGATGACGCACATTTCGTCGCTGACCTCGTAAGTCTTGCCGTCGAGCGCAGCGAATTTCTCGCCCTGTTTCCCAAGCCGCGCGCGGATCGCGCCGGAAAGCTTGTCCGCGTCATATACGTGGAGCGGGCGGGCGCGGTCGTAAGCGATGTAATTGGTGATATCGACCAGCGCGTTGATGGGACGGAGGCCAATCGCCTTCAGCCTGCGTTGTAGCCATTCGGGGCTCGGCCCGTTCTTGACGCCGCGCACCACGCGCCCAGCGAAGACGGGGCAGGCGTTCTTCATGCCCTTCTCGAATTCGAGCTTGATCGCGACAGGATTCTCGAACGCGCCTTTGGCGGGCTTGATCGTGCCCCTCATGAGCTTGCCGAGCCCTGCCGCCGCGAGGTCGCGGGCCACGCCGCGCACACCGAGGCAGTCGGGCCGGTTCGGCGTGATGGCGATGTCGAACACCGCGTCGTCGAGCCCGAGCGCTTTTGCTGCGGCGCTGCCGGTTTTCGTCTTGGCCGGAAGCTCGATGATGCCGCTGTTTTCGTCAGAAAGCTCGAGCTCCTTCTCGGACACCATCATGCCGTTCGACTCGACGCCGCGGATCTTGGCCTTGGTCAGCGTGAAGTCGAGGCCGGGCACGTAAGCCCCGACGGGCGCGAACACGCCCTTCATGCCGGCGCGCGCATTCGGCGCGCCACACACCACTTGCAGGCGCTCCTTGCCGGTGTCGACTTCGAGCACTTGCAGCTTATCGGCGTCCGGGTGCTTCTCGGCTTTCACCACTTCGGCCACACGGAAGGCCTTGAGCGCGGTCGCGGGGTCGAACACGTCTTCGATCTCGAGCCCGATGCGGGTGAGCGTCTCGGCGATCTCCTCCACGGATGCCTCCGTGTCGAGATGCTCCTTCAGCCATGCGAGGGTGAATTTCATGGCTAGCGGCTCAAGCCTCCGGCAAGCGTGGGAACGGCGAGCGGCGCGAAGCCGTAATGGGTCAGCCAGCGCAGATCGCCGGCGAAGAAGGCGCGCAGATCCGGCATGCCGTATTTCAGCATGGCCAGGCGGTCGATGCCGACGCCGAAGGCGAAGCCCTGATATTTCTTGGGGTCGAGCTCCACGGCCTTCAGCACGTTGGGATGCACCATCCCGCAGCCCAGAATCTCCAGCCAGCGGTCGCCCTCGCCGATCCTGATCTCCTCGCCCACCTTGGCGTAGCCGATATCGACTTCCAATGACGGCTCGGTGAAGGGGAAATGGCTCGCGCGGAAGCGCATCTTCACTTCCGGCACCTCGAAGAAGGCCTTGCAGAATTCCTCGAGCACCCATTTCAGATGCCCGAGATGGGTCTCCTCGTCGATCACCAGCCCCTCGACCTGATGGAACATCGGCGTGTGGGTCTGGTCGGAGTCGCAGCGATAGACGCGGCCCGGCGCGATGACGCGCAAGGGCGGTTTGTTGGCGAGCATGGTGCGGATCTGCACCGGGCTGGTGTGGGTGCGCAGCACGGGACGCGTGCCGTCGGCGCCTTCGGCGAAATAGAACGTGTCGTGGTCCTGCCGCGCGGGATGCTCGGGCGGGATGTTGAGCGCGGTGAAGTTGTTGAAATCCGTCTCGATGTCGGGCCCCTCGGCGATCGAGAAGCCCATATCGGCGAAGATCTCGGTGATCTCGTCGGTGACCTGGCTGACGGGATGAATGCGGCCCTCGCTTAGGGGACCTTCGCGCACCGGCAGGGTGACGTCGGCGCGCTCATGGGCGAGCTTGGCGGCAACCGCGGCGCGGGCGAGCTCCGCGTGCTTGGCTTCAAGCGCGTCCGAGACGGCGGTCTTGACCGCGTTCACCGCTTGGCCGAAGTCGCGGCGCTCTTCCGGCGGCATGGACCCGAGCCGCTGCATCAGCGCCGACACTTGGCCCTTCTTGCCCAGCGCGCCGATGCGCACCTCTTCGAGCGCGGCAAGATCGGACGCGCGCGCGATCGCCTCAAGCAGTTCTGCTTTGAGGCTGTCGAGCTCTTGCGCGCTCATGATCTAGGCTCCCTCGCCCGGCGTTCCGGGCGCGTTACGCCCGGGCGCCGGAAGCAGCCTCGACCAGACCCTGGAAGGTTTCCGGCTCGTGCACGGCGATATCGGCCAGAACTTTCCGGTCGAGATCGATTCCGGCCTTCTTCAAGCCGTCGATCAACTGGCCGTAGGTCGTGCCGTTGGCGCGCGCGGCGGCGTTGATGCGCTGGATCCACAGGCTGCGGAACGTGCGCTTCTTCACCTTGCGGTCGCGATAGGCGTATTGGCCTGCCTTCTCGACGGCCTGCTTGGCGACGCGGATGGTATTCTTGCGGCGGCCGTAATAGCCCTTGGCCTTGGTCAGCACCTTGCGGTGGCGGGCATGGGCGGTAACGCCGCGTTTCACACGGGACATAGCGATGCTCCTCGAAGCTGGTCTCGTCCTTAGGCCCTAGCGGCCATAGGGGAGGAAATTCTTCTTCACGGTTTTGGCGTCTTCGTCGGCGAGGACCATCATCCCCCGGGCATCCCGGATGAACTTGTTGGTCCGTTTGATCATGCCGTGCTGCTTGCCTGCAGCGGCGCATTTCACCTTGCCGGTGGCCGTGACCTTGAATCGCTTCTTGGCACCGCTCTTCGTCTTGAGCTTGGGCATTTGGCTTCCTTAACTTTTGGCCGGAGCAGGCAAGGCCCACCCGGCAGTCTTGAACTTGATGCTGGAAAGCATGCGAGCCGCCACGGCATGCCCTGCCGGGCGGCTCCTTCAAGCGCGGGTTATAGAGGGATTTCGGCCTCTATGGCAAGCGCCTAGGCCCGAATGGGCGCCAGCACCATGACCATCTGGCGGCCTTCCAGGCGCGGCTCCGATTCCACCTTGGCGATGTCCGAGGTGTCGGCTTTCACCTTGTTGAGCAACTGGACGCCGAGGTCCTGGTGGGCCATTTCGCGGCCCCGGAAACGCAACGTCACCTTGACCTTGTCGCCTTCCCCAAAGAACCGGTTCATCGAGCGCATCTTCACGTCATAGTCGTGCGTGTCGATATTGGGCCGCATCTTGATCTCTTTGATCTCGACGGTGCGCTGCTTCTTGCGCGCCTCTGTGGCCTTCTTTTGCGCCTGATACTTATATTTGCCGAAATCCAGGATCTTGCAGACCGGCGGCTCGGAGTTTGGCGATATCTCGACAAGGTCGAGGCCCGCCTCCACGGCGCGCTCGCGCGCGTCTTCGATGTCGACCACGCCGACATTCTCGCCGGTGGCGTCAATTAGCTGGATTTTGGGGGTGTCGATGCCCTCGTTCACACGAGGACCGCCCTTATTAGGGGCAAGCTTCATGGGCCGTCTTACGATGTTTCAAACTCCTTTGTTGAGCGGGCGCCCTCGCCGCGGCGAGGCACGGGGCGCAGCCAAAACGAATACCAAGACCGAAGGTTCTACAGGATGGCAAAAAGCCCGACAAGTCACGCCGGAAGCGTCATAGCGTCGAAGCCTGAGGCGGACAAGGAAGGGTTTAGGCAGGCGATAGGGGCCTAGGCAGGGGTCGCCCTGTCCCCGTGCATGACCGGAACGGGCGCGTCGAACACGCCCCAGCGCCGCTGCATGCGTCGCATGATCTGGTTCACGAAGCGGCTCGCCTCGTTGCTAATGAAGCTGGAAGTGTGGGCTTCGAGCGGCCGGGGCCGTACGGCGCTGGTGTCGTGCCGCGCCTCGCGCCAGGTTTCCCAAAGCCTCTGATCGATCGCGTTCTCGGCTTTGATCCCTTCGATCGTGTCGCTCGGGAGCCGGTCCAACGTCAGTGGCGTCCAGCCGGCGACGCGCGAGAGCTCGGCAAGCGTATTGTGCGGCGTCGCGGAGGCGGAGGCGGAGGTGCCGAGTCTGTCGCCAAGGGAATCGATGAACTCGTCGCACAGCAGGTAGTCGCCGACGAACCAAAAATTCGCGAGGAAGGCATTCACGAGATCGTACTTGTCCTGGTCGGACAGGCTGGCCATGTCTGCCCAGGTCAGTTCGAGGAAGTTCGACAGGATGTAGTGCGTGACAAAGTTTCGTTGTGTCGCGCCGTAGGCCACGTCGACCCCATAAGGCCGCATGCCGCCCGCGATGTACCGTGCCATACGAAAATTATAGTAGGACACGAAATGGCTCACGGGGTCCCGCAGCAAGAGACTGCGTTTGATATAACGACCCTCGAATAGAGGATCGACCGAGATCCCAAGGTAATGGCCGCCGACGACTTTGGTCCGGCGCGGATTCGGCAGGTCCGTAGGATCATATCGGGTCGCGAATCGTCCGAGGCCGCGGCGCTTCTTCATGCGGTGATAGGCCGGATTGGGCAAAGCCTGCGTCAGGTGACGGTCGATCGTCCGGCCCGCGCATTTCGGCACGTGATAGACGAAATGCACCGACGCGGCGTCAGTGCCCTGCGCCGCGCTGAGCTGATTCGAACGAAGTGACATTACCCCCACCGACATACCACCAAGACTGCCACCGGCATGCTTAACAATGCCTTTCATCCTTGGTTCCATGGAGGATGTTAGTCGTCGGCTGGAGGCGGTACCAAACGGCCCTTAGAGGAACCTTTCGGCCAAATTCGAGTCGAGTAACTCATCGTAAACCATAAGAGTCGCTCGCTGCATTTTCTGCAAGCCAAACTGGGCGGCAACATGGCCGTGCGCCCGGAGACCAAGCGCCGCGCGCTCTTCTTCGGACAGCGCCAAAGCATTCCCGATAGCGGTTGCAAGCGCGGCGGAATCAGCCGGAGGTACAACCCAGCCGGTGAAATTTGGCAAAGGCGCGGCAATTACATTCTCCGGTGCGGCACCAACATCGGTGACGATGACGGGACAACCCATGGCTTGCGACTCGATACTGGTGCGGCCAAAGGTCTCTGCGGTTGCCGAGGCGACCACTGCCACTTTCGCGAGCGCGAAAGCCGCAACAATGTCGTCGCAGTGCCCGACGAGACGCGCGCGGCCCTCAAGTCCGGCAGCCTCGATCTGTTGCTCAAGCTCCTCCCGATAGGCGTCGCGCCCCTGCGCATCGCCCGCGAAGATAAAAATCGCATCGCCGAGTTCATTGGCGGCCAGCATTCGCCGCGCCGCGTCGATGACATGGGTTTGGCCCTTCCAGCTTGTCAGCCGCGCCGCATGCAGAACAACGGTTTGGTCCTCCTGCACGCCCCAGGCTGTGCGGAGCCTGTCGAGGCGTGAGGGCTCGACCGACTCATGCCCGAAGTGTGATGGGTCGATGCCGCGATAGATCACCCGCATGTCCTCCATCTTCACGTGATGGCGTGCGGCGATCAGACGAGCCGTGTAATGCGAGTTGGCGATGACGCGGTCGCCTCGCGCCATGACGCTGCTGTAGAGCATCTTGAACGGTGCAGGGCTGCTATAGGCGCCGTGATAGGTCGTCACGAAGGGGCGCTTCGTCGCCCGCGCGGCGAAAAACGTGCTCCAGGCCGGGGCTCGGCTCCGCGCATGAAGAAGCGAGACGTCGCGCGCCTCGACGATCTTCGCAAGCCGGCGCGCATTGGCCAGGATGGTGACGGGGTTCTTGCTCGCCACGGGCAGGGAAATGATCTCCCCGCCGGCGTCCGACACAGCGGTTGCCATCCGCCCCCCTTCGGTGGCAACCAAGGCCTTCGCGCCGGCGCGGGTGAGCGCTTGCGCGATCTCGACGGCCGATTGCTCGCTGCCCCCGGCATCGAGCCGGGGCACGACTTGCAATATGGTCACCTCTGCCATGAGCCTCGTCTTTGGCGAAAAAACCGGAATGCGCCAGCGCTAATTAGGATGGACCAGCAAGAACCACAAATCCTCGAGATTGGCCAAGGCCCCAAACGGCGCCGTATCGCCTATCGTTTCGAGGCGGGCGCAGGCGAGACCAGCCCGGCTGTGGTTTGGCTCTCCGGTTTCCTCTCCGACATGTCGAGCACCAAGGTCGGAGCCTTGAGTGACTGGGCGCGCGGGCAAGGCTACGCCATGCTCCGCTTCGACTATTCCGGCCACGGCGTCTCGGGAGGGGACATCCTCGAGGCTTCCGTCGGCGACTGGCTCGAAGAAGCCACCGCCATGCTCGCGCTTACCGGCAATCGTCGTCTGATTCTCGTCGGCTCGTCGCTCGGAGGTTGGATCGCGCTTCTGCTGGCGCGTATGCTGGCCAAAGCAGGCGATCGTCGTCTCGCCGGTCTCGTGCTCATCGCGCCCGCCTGGGACATGACCGAGAAGCTGATGTGGGACAAGATGTCGGCCAAGACGCGCGCGGTCGTCGAGACCGAAGGCGTCTTCTACGCGCCGTCCGATTACGACGCGCCCTATCCGCTCACCAAGATTCTCATCGAGGAAGGCCGCAACCATCTTCTTGGAAGCGGCAACATTCACGTCGGCGTGCCCGTGCGCATCTTGCAAGGCATGCGTGATGAAGATGTGCCGTGGCACCACGCACTCGAACTGGTCGATCTCATCGCGGGCGACGATGTGGAACTGACGCTCGTCAAGGACGGTGATCACCGCTTGTCGGGACCGGAAGATCTGCGCCGTTTGGAACGCACCGTCGCGAGCTTGATCGAGCCGGTCAAGATTTGAGCGCTGCCAATCCTTCGCGGAAGGTTGGATAGCGCAAGCGGACCCCGAGCTCCGACTTGATGCGCGCGTTCCCAATACGCCGACTGCCCTGATAGAAGGTGCGCGCCATGGGCGACATGTCCGCGTCCTCGAAGTTGATCTCCGGCGGCGGTGTGACCCCGATCAGCTCCGCCGCGTAAGCCACGACATCGCCCGGCGCCGCGGGCTCGTCATCCGCGACGTTGTAGATGGCACCGCCGCGCGGGCGCGCCATCGAGGCTTCGAGCACGCCGGCGATGTCCTCCACATGGACGCGGCTGAACACTTGTCTGTCCTTGTTGATGCGTCGCGCCGTACCTGCCGCGAGCTTGTCGAACACGCTGCGTCCCGGACCGTAGATCCCGGCGAGCCGAAACACATGGACCGGCACGCCGATCTCCGCACCAAAGTCGAGCCAGGCCTGCTCGGCATGCACGCGCGCTTCGGTGCGCACGCTGTTGGGTCTCGGCGTTGTTTCCTCATCCACCCAGTTTCCCTGCTGGTCGCCATAGACGCCGACAGTGGAGAGATAGCCGATCCATTCAAGCGAACCGAGCTTGGCGATCTCTTCGCCATAGCAGGCAAGCACGGGATCACCGTCATGTCCCGGCGGGATCGAATGAAGCAGATGCGTCGTGCCTTCCAGCAGAGCAGGCAGCGCAGGGTTATCCTTCGCGCCCCCGAACCGTGTGGCCTCGTAGCCTTGGCCGCGGAGTTCGCTGATCTTCGGCTCCTCACGCGCCGTGCCGGCGACGGACCAGCCATTGGCCGCGAGGCGCTTGGCGAGCTCTTGTGCCGAGAAGCCGAGGCCAAACGCGAACAGGCGGCTCACGCGGCCACCTCGAGCCATTCCTCGCGCACGGCAGGGTCGGGCTCTTGCGTGACGAAGGATGCGCGTAATGCCGAGAGACGCTTTGGCGCGAGCCGCGACAACGCCCACACCGCCATGGCGCGCACCAACGGAGATGCGTCCGAAAGCAACGCCTCCACCTGCGGCAGGAGAGACGTGTCGCGCGAATTGCCGGCGGCGATCAACACATTGCGCACGAAGCGGTCGCGTCCCGTGCGCTTGATCGGCGTGCCGCGAAACCGCGCGCGGAACGTCGCATCATCGAGCGCGAGCAGCGCCGCAAGCGGTAGGTTGTCAGCCTCGTCGCGTATCGCAAGCTTCGTTTCATGTGAATCCTGCGCAAACTTGTTCCACGGGCACACGGCGAGACAATCGTCACAACCGTAGATGCGGTTCCCCATCGCCGCGCGGAACCGCGGTGCGATATGCCCCTTGTGCTCGATGGTGAGATAGGAAATGCACGCCCGCGCATCGATCTCGTACGGCGCAGTGAATGCGCCTGTGGGGCAGACATCGAGACAACGGCGGCAGGCCCCGCAATGGTCTTGCTCCGGCGCATCCGCATCGATCTCCGCCGTGGTGAAGATCGCGCCGAGAAACAACCAGGACCCGAGCTCCCGCGACACCAGATTGGTGTGCTTGCCTTGCCAACCGAGTCCGGCTTTGGCCGCGAGCGGCTTTTCCATCACGGGCGCGGTGTCGACGAACACCTTCACGTCGCCGCCGGCAATGGCCTGAACCTCGCGGGCAAGCTGCTTCAGCTTCGCCTTGATGACGTCGTGATAGTCCGCGCGCTTGGCGTAAATCGAGATGGCGCCGCGCGACGGCTCATCGAGGACAGCAAGCGGGTCGTCGTCTTCGCTCCCGTAGTTCAGCCCGAGAACAATCACGCTGCGCGCCTCGGGCCACAGCGCGCGGGGGGCTTTCCGGCGATCGGCGGTGTCGGCAAGCCATGCCATGTCGCCTTGGCGGCCCTCGGCGAGGAACCGGCCAAACGCTTCGCCCGCGCCTTCGGGCGCCTCCGCGGTCGTGAAGCGCACGGCATCGAAGCCCAAGGCCTCGGCCTTCTCGGAAATTTGCGATTTCAACTCTTGCGCCATGCCCACCCTCGGTTTTGCGGGCGACCCTCAAAAATCGAGGTCGGCATAGGTCCCCGAAGGAACGAAGCCCGCAACGCGGTCTTGCAGCAGCGGCCGGAACGAGGGCCGCGATTTCACCAGCGCGTACCAATTCTTGGCCGGCTCGAATTCTTCCCACGGAACCTCGCCGAGATAGTCCAAGGCCGAGAGATGGGCCGCGGCGGCAAGGTCCGCGAAACTCATGGAATCGCCCGCAAGCCAACTCCGCGTCTCGGTGAGGTGACCGACATAGGTCAGATGATAGCGCAGATTGTCGTGACCGGCCCGCATGGCTTCCATATTGGGTGAAGAGCTTTGCGGTCCATAGCGCCGGAACACCTTCTCCACCACCAGATAGTCTGTGACTTCCGCGTAAAACTTATCGTGGAACCAGTCCACCAGCCGCCGCACTTCGGCGCGCTCCGCAGGCTCGCCCGGAAAGGGCTGAAAACCACGAACGGGACGCTCGTCCATAGTGTCGCCGAGATATTCGGAGATGGCGTAAGCCCCCGCGATCGACCCGCCCTCCTCCGGAATGAAGACCGGCAGAGTGCCTGCGGGGTTCAACACCAGGAACTCGGGCCGCCACTCCCAGGGCTTTTCCTCGGCGAGCTCCGCCTCGATCCCGCACTCGGCGAGTGCCAGACGAATTGACCTAGAGAAGGCGCATAGAGGATGGTGAAGAAGATTTGGCATTGATGGCTTCGGCGGCTATTCGGTCCGAATTGAATCGCACGGGGCCAGGGCCTCGTATAGAACCTGCACGCACACCGAACAAGCCGCGTGACGAGGGGCCATGACTATAGAGCAGATCATCGTGATCGCGGTGGTGCAGGGGATCACCGAGTTCCTGCCCATTTCCTCCTCCGGTCATCTGATTCTCGTTCCTTATATCCTGCATTGGAGCGACCAGGGGCAGTTCGTGGACGTCATGGTCCATGTCGGCACCTTATTTGCGATCCTCATCTACTTCTGGCGCGATGTCTGGCGCATCACGCTCGGCGGCCTCGAGCTGTTCAAGGGCAAGGTCACCGACGAAGGCAAGCTGGCCATCTACATTGTCCTGGCGACGATTCCCGCTGTCGCCTTTGGTCTCTTCCTCAAGAAATTCGGCTTCAGCGCTCTAGATCGCAGCGTGGCCGTCGTGGCCTGGAACACGATTCTGTACGGCTTGCTGATGCTGGTCGCCGATATGGTCGGCCCGCAGGTGCGCACTATCGAAAAGATGACCCTCGGCAGCGCCATGATTATCGGCGTGGCGCAAGCGCTGGCCTTGATTCCCGGCACCAGCCGATCCGGCGTCACCATGACGGCGGCGCGCTTCCTCGGCTTTACCCGCCCCGATGCGGCGCGGTTCTCGTTTTTGCTCGGTATTCCGGCTATCGCCGGCGCCGGCGTGCTGACCGTGGGTGAGGCCCTGGCCGCCGGCGACACCATCACCGTGGACGCCGTGTATTGTGCGGTGCTCACATTCTTCGCAGGGCTCGCGGCCATCGCCTTCCTCATGGCGCTGGTCAAGCGGATCAGTTTCCTGCCCTTCGTGCTCTACAGGATGGTTCTGGGCGGCTTCCTCCTGGTCATGCTCTACAGCTGAGGTGCCGTGTAGACGGACGCGCGGGGAGGCCTCACGCCTTGTAGACGGAGAACTGCCCCCGCGGCCGGAACCGCTCCAGATAGTCCGGCACCACGCTTGCCACCGCCACAGGCTCGATGTCCAAGCCCGGCAATGTACGCTCGGCCTTGATGGCGGCCTCGCCCACCACGTTGTCGGTCTGAAGCAGCCGGACCTGGTCCACGGTGAGCGGCGGCTTCGGCAGCCATTGCAGGAAGAACCCTTGCAGCTTGGCGAGCCAGAACGGCAGCGGCACCAATGGCCGAGACCGCATGGAATAGGCCAGCACGCGCTCCATCACCTCCCGCATGGTGAGGATTTCCGGTCCGCCGAGCTCATAGGGCCCATCCGCGCCGGCCCGGCCCTGAAGCGCGGCCACGATTGACTGCGCCACGTCGCCCACGAAAACCGGCTGGAACTTGGTGTGGCCGCCACCGACCAGCGGTAGCACCGGCGAGATGCGGGCAAGCGCGGCAAAGCGATTGAAGAAATCGTCTTCCGGCCCAAACACGACGGACGGCCGGAAGATCGTCGCGTCGGGAAGGACGTCCTTGACCGCCGCTTCGCCCGCGGCCTTGGAGCGGGCATAGATCGAAGGCGAATCCGGATCGGCGCCGATGGCCGAGACATGGACGAACGCGCGCGCGCCGGCAGCCTTCGCAACCTCCGCCACGTTGCCAGCGCCTTCGTCCTGCACGGACTTGAAGGTCTGCTTTCCGGCCGAGAATAGAATGCCGACAAGATTGATGACGGCGTCCGCGTCCTCCGCGGCCGCGATCAAGGAGTCTGGGTAGCGCACATTGGCCTGAACCGGCACGATCTGGCCGACGCCGCCAAGCGGCTGGAGATGGCCGGCGAGTTCCGGGCGCCGGACGGCAATCCGCATGCGTGCCCCGGTGCGCGCGATGGCCCGCACCACATGCCGTCCGAGGAAGCCAGAGCCGCCATAGATGGTCACCAGCGCCCTGTTATTGAGTGTAATGGCCACTTAGATGCCCCTTAACCTGCCCGCTGTATTGTGCACTTGCAGCAATACACGAGGGAAGGGCCGCCTTGAAGGCGCTTCTCCAAGCAATTGACAACGAGAAGCGCCAATCGTACCTCAACGCATTCAAGCCCAGGTGGCGGAATTGGTAGACGCGCTAGCTTCAGGTGCTAGTGCCCGCAAGGGCGTGGAAGTTCGAGTCTTCTCCTGGGCACCATTCTCGCCTCGCTGCCGTACGGCAACGAGGCGCCTATGACGGCAAGTGAGACACCCTTGAGCCAGTCCCCGACCGTCGAGCTCTTCCAGGGCGACCTGCCGCCAGGCCGTTTTCGCGGCGGCAGTATCGCTATCGACACCGAGACGCTGGGGCTCAATCCGCATCGCGACCGTCTTTGCCTCGTGCAGCTGTCCGATGGCGACGGCACCGCTGCGCTGGTGCAGGTCAAGCCCGGGCACGATGCCCCGGAGCTCAAGCGGCTGCTGGCGGACGAGAGCATCCTCAAGATCTTCCATTTCGGCCGCTTCGATATCGCTGTGCTCAAGCATTTCCTCGGCATCATGCCGAAGCCGGTCTACTGCACGAAGATCGCCTCGAAGCTGGCCCGGACCTATACCGACAAGCACGGCCTCAAGGATCTCTGCCGGGAGATACTCGGCCTCGAATTGTCCAAGCAGCAGCAATCCTCCGACTGGGGCGCGGCGGAGCTGACCCCGGAGCAGCTCAACTATGCGGCGAGCGATGTGTTATATCTTCACGCGCTGAAGGATCATCTCGACGCTATGCTGAAGCGGGAAGGCCGGGACCATCTCGCGCGCGCGTGTTTTGAATTCCTGCCGACGCGGGCCGAGCTCGATCTCGAAGGCTGGGCCGAGATGGACATCTTCGCCCATTAGTGCGGCCTAAGGTCCTGAGAATCCAAGGCTCTCGGTCGTAATCTGATCAAAGTCCTGCGGCTAGGTTAGGCTGGATGGCGAACAGCCAGAGGCCTTGCAAATACGTGGCGGATATCGATGGCATATGAGGCGAATCTCGCCGGAGCAGGCCGGCACCATACCGTGCGCACGCCCGCCGAGCGCGAGCGGGCCTTTGTGAAGGCCGAACGCCACAGCCGCCAGGTACGGTTTCTTCGCCGGGTCTTGCCGGTCGTTGGGATTCTCGTCTTGGCCGCCTACTTCGTCTCCACGCGGCTCAACGTCACCGTCGGCGACATCACCGCCAGCATCGACGGCATGGAGATCGCCGACGGAAGCTTGCGCATGCTGAATCCGACGCTCAAAGGGACCAACAAGAAAAACGGAGATTACGTCGTAAAGGCCGAGTACGCGGATCAGGACATCAAGAACCCCAACCTCGTCAAACTCCACGCCATTCGGGCCGATATGTCCAACCCATCGGGCGGCTGGTCGAAAATGCAGGCCGTCCGCGGCAAGTTCGACTCAAAGACCGAGCGTCTCGTGATGAAGGACCACATCACGATCGCCACGAGCACCGGCGTCACAGGCGAACTCTCCTATGCGACCCTTGACATGCCGACGCAGACTCTCAGATCGCACAACCCCGTCTTCTTCAAGCTGCCCAACGGTACCGTGAGGGCAAACGCGTTGACGTTTCGGTGGAAGGAGAACGCGATCGTTTTTCGCGGCAAGGTGACCGTCAAGCTTGCGAGCCCGCCGCAGTCCGCAAGTCCGACCGCGAAAGCAGGTGCCGCGCTATCCGGGGGAGAACTGCCGAAGAGAGGCGATGACGCCAGCCGTTTGAGCGAAGGCCTAGCGGGTGCGCCATGAAGCGTTTTCCAGTCCTTTCGCTTTGCTTGGTGGCGTCCGGATTGGCGGCGGCCTCAAGCCTCCTTTGCATGGCACCAATTGAGGCGCAGACCCTCAACAACGCTTTCGGCGGTCTGTCCGAAAGTTCCAACGAACCCATCGACGTCAAGTCCGATGTGATGACGGTGTACACCGACGACTATGTTCTGTTCACCGGCAACGTGAGGGCCGTGCAAGGCACCACGACACTGCGGGCGAAGGAACTCAAGGTGCACTTTCGCGGCAACGGCAGCAGCAACGGCAACAGCGATGCCGCCGCCGAAAGTCGCGCGGCGCCGACATCCGCAAGCAGTCCTGAACCGGCCACACCAAAGGCAGATGAGGCCGCACCGGCAAGCGCGCCGAAGCCGTCTGCGGAAGCCGCGAGCGAGGACAAGACCCAAAGCAGCATAGAGGATCCGATCGACGATGCCGCCGCCGAAAGTCGCGCGGCGCCGACATCCGCAAGCAGTCCTGAACCGGCCACACCAAAGGCAGATGAGGCCGCACCGGCAAGCGCGCCGAAGCCGTCTGCGGAAGCCGCGAGCGAGGACAAGACCCAAAGCAGCATAGAGGATCCGATCGACATCGAATCCGACTGGCTCCTCGTCCACGACAAAGAAAAGTATGCTCATTTCAAAGGCAATGTGCGCGTCGTGCGGGGCGAAACGAAGCTACGTTCCGAAGAGCTCAAGGTGGACTATGCCGGCGGTGACAATCTCGCGGCGGCGACCGAGGCAAACGCTGGCACGCCCGCTCAGATCAAGAAGATTGTGGCGCGGGGCAGTGTTCATGCGTTGCTTACGCAGCGGGGAGCGAAGGATACCAAGATGGCCAATCGGCCGGGCGAAAGCGCCCCTGGAGCCGCCACCGAAAGCGCCCCTGGAGCCGCCACCGAACGCGCCCCTGGAGCCGCCACCGAAAGCGCCCCTGGAGCCGCCACCGAAAGCGCCCCTGGAGCCGCCTCTGGCAAACAGTCTGATGAGGCCAGCACGGGCACCAAGGTCGCTGGCGCTGGGCCTCAAAGCGAGACGGTCCCGGCCCCTTCAGCGGCGAGCAAGAAAAGGGAAATATCCAGGCTGGAGGCGAAGGGCGACGTGGTTATCGTGAGCGAAAAGGACGAGACCTCTACCAGCGATTGGGCAATCTACAACCTGCCTTCACAGCTCGTGACCATCGGTGGCAATGTGGTGTTATCGCAAGGTCAGAGTGTGCTAAAGGGTGACCGGCTTGTGATCGACCTGAAGACGGGTGAGAGCCGGTTCGAAAACACCGGAACTGCCGCGTCGGGTGGGCGCCGAATTCGGGCGCTTTTCATGCCCAAGGACGACGCGAAGCCAGGGGCCAAGCCCAATACGCCAGTGGGGGGCAGAGGGAATGGTTCGGCGGGCGATCAGCGCACGCCGGACGAGCCAGTGATCGACAACGGCGAGCCGATGCCGATCGTACCGGAGTATCGCTAAGACTCTCCGAGCGCTTCAACCGATGTTAACCGGCCAGCGCTTCAACTGAGGAGCGAAAAGGGGTCAGTGGGCAAATTGCTGTCTTTTCCAGGCCAACAGGCAGTCGCTGCCCATGAGGGTGCTCTGCAAGGGCAGACGCCGGTCCATGGTCCGCACGGCCAGGCAGAGCCTGGCAGCGGTTGGCTGACGATCCGTTCCGTCGTCAAGAGCTTCAAGAAGCGCATGGTCGTGCGTGGCGTAAGCCTCGACTTGGCGCGCGGCGAAGCGGTCGGTCTCTTGGGTCCGAACGGCGCCGGCAAGACCACGGTTTTCTACATGATCACCGGCCTGATTCCTGCCGACGAAGGCTCGATCAAGATCGACGGCCGGGACGTGACCAAACTGCCAATGTACCGAAGGGCGCGATTGGGCATAGGCTACTTGCCACAGGAGGCCTCGATCTTTCGGGGACTCACAGTGGAAGAGAACATTATCGCGGTGCTTGAGATGGTCGAACCCAACAAGAAGGAGCGTCAGGTTCAGCTCGACTCATTGCTTGAGGAATTCCGCATCACGCGCCTCAGGAAGTCACCTGCCATGCGGTTGTCCGGTGGTGAGCGCCGCCGCGTCGAAATTGCGCGCGCGCTTGCTTCGCGTCCGTCTTTCATGCTGCTCGACGAGCCCTTTGCCGGTATCGATCCGATCGCCGTCGGCGATATTCGTGCGCTCGTACGCCATCTTACCGAGCGCGGCATCGGCGTGCTGATCACCGATCACAATGTGCGCGAGACGCTCGACCTTGTGAGCCGCGCCTATATCATTCACGACGGCATGGTGCTGACGCACGGCACCACCGACGATATCGTCAACAACGAGGAAGTTCGGCGCGTCTATCTTGGCGATCAATTCAAGATCTAAGTGCCTGATCGCGAGTGAGTTCGTAAATGGCGATCAATACAAAGCTCGAACTCCGCCAGACTCACAGTCTGGTCATGACGCCGCAACTGCAGCAGGCGATCAAGCTTCTGCAGCTCTCCAACATGGAGCTTTCGACTTTCGTCGAGGGCGAGCTGGAGCGCAATCCGCTGCTCGAGCGGGATGATAGCGAAGAGCAGAGCGGTACCGCAGGTGAGTCACCCGCCGAAAACGGCGAGGCGAAGAATAACGCCGACGCCAAGAGCGCCAGCGACTCGCGGGATGACAGCGACGCCAAGAGTGACAGCGACGCCAAGAGCGGCAGCGGAAGCGAAGCCGGCTCTGAGTCGGGCGAGAGTGACGATTGGGTCGACCTCGAGAAGGGAAACGACTCCGGGCGCACCGAAGATCTCGATGCCGATCCGCAGGACATGTTTCCCGACGCGGAGAATTTCACGCCCGGCGCGATAACCGACTCGGGCTGGAGCGGACTTACGCAAGGTCCCCGCGCGGATGTCGACGAGGGAACCAATCTCGAAGCCTATGTGGCTGAGGACAAAACCCTACGCGATCATCTCACCGACCAGCTGGTTCTTTCCTTCTCCGATCCCGCGCAACGGCTCATCGGCCAGCACATCATCGATATGACCGATGAGGCAGGCTATCTGCGCGGCGAGCTGGACGTGCTCGCCGAGTTGCTTGGCGCGCCCTTGGAACTCGTCGAGGAAACATTGGCTGTCATGCAAGGGTTCGAGCCGTGCGGCGTGTTTGCCCGAGACCTGCGCGAGTGTTTGACGCTGCAGCTCAAGGAGCAGGATCGATGCGATCCCGCAATGGCGGCGCTGATCGACAACCTCCATCTTCTTGCCACGCACGACCTGATTGCCCTGAAGCGCGCCGCTCGTGTCTCCGACGAGGATCTCTGCGACATGATCGCCGAGGTGAAGCGGCTGAACCCGAAGCCCGGTTTGAAATACGGAAAAAGTCCGTCCCAACCTATCGTGCCGGACGTGCTCATCCGCTCGCTTCCAGACGGAAGCTTTCATGTCGAGCTGAACAGCGAAACGCTGCCGCGCGTTCTGGTCAATCAGTCCTACTATGCCACGGTCTCCAAGTCGGCCTTGCGCAAGGAAGACAAGAGTTATCTTGTCGACTGCCTGCAGACGGCGAACTGGCTGGTGAAGAGTTTGGATCAACGCGCCCGGACGATTCTGAAGGTGGCGCAGGAGATCGTGCGTCAACAGAATGCATTCTTCACCTACGGTGTGCGCCATTTGCGGCCGCTCAATCTCAAGACCGTTGCCGACGCCATATCGATGCATGAGTCCACGGTCAGCCGCGTCACCGCCAACAAGTACATGGCGACCAATCGCGGACTGTTCGAGCTGAAATACTTCTTCACCTCGGCGATCGCGGCGACCGCCAATGGCGACTTCCATTCCTCGGAAGCGGTGCGTCACCGCATTCGCGAGATGATCGATGGAGAAGCCGCGGCCGACGTTCTGTCCGACGACAAGATCGTCGAGCGCCTTAAGGCCGACGGCATCGATATTGCACGCCGCACGGTTGCCAAGTACCGCGAGGCATTGCGGATTCCATCTTCGGTTCAGCGCCGGCGGCTGAAACGCATCGCGACGGGCGCAAGCGCCTGACACGACGCCTAACGCACTGTTCACGCGCACGAATCGTGTAAAGAGGGCAGATCACATTGATTGGGTTTGACACCCCCCGGACGGGGGTCTAGCTTCCGGCCCGCGGTGGAGGCCGAGTTGAGGATGGGCCGGAGCGTGCTACGGGCGCTCTGACAAATCGGACCTCGAAATGCGGTATGCGCCCCGGGAAGCGTTGGTTATTGGATTTGACACGCTTCCACGGGCATTGACGACACCGGTTACCGGAAAACATTTTTGGACGTTGGCAAGACCGTACGCAAGCGTCCGGGAACGCGTTGTACGCTGAAGTAGTTGTACCAACCGAGTACACGGGGTACGCGTCGTCGGGGCAAGTACGATTGAACAAGAGCACGCTTTGTTCCGCCGCGGCTTTTTCTGCGGCAAATGAAACGCGGGCGGATGAACCGGCGGCCGAAGGCCCCATCCGTTCCCTCGCAGTCACACGGGTAGTCGAATGCATTTAGGTGACCTCATCTCACCCGACGCAGTCATGCCTTCGCTCAAGGTCAAGAACCAGAAGCAGCTCTTGACCGAGCTCGCGGCACAGGCTGCGCGCATTGCCGACCTGCAGGAGCGTGAAGTGTTCGATGTCCTGCTTCAGCGCGAGCGGCTTGGGTCCACCGGACTGGGCCAAGGCGTCGCCATTCCCCATGGCAAGATGGTGGGACTGAAGCAAATCGTCGGCGTGTTTGCGCGTCTCGCCGAGCCGGTCGATTTTGACGCCGTGGACGGGGAGCCGGTCGACATCGTCTTCCTGCTGCTTGCTCCCGAAGGGGCGGGCGCCGACCACCTGAAGGCCCTGGCGCGCATCTCGCGCCTGCTCCGCGAGGGCTCCGCGGTCGAGAAGCTCCGCGCCTCGAAGGACGCAGAAGCCCTCTACGCCGTTCTCACCGAAGCAGAGCCGGCCTCTCATGCCGCCTAGCGCGGAACAAGCGTCGGCCATGCCCATGGCCGCGCAAAATCGAACATGTTGATAAATATGAGTGCGACGCCGCCGCGCGTTGCGGCCTAGTGGACGCTCACGGGCACGAGATCGTTCTCGATGGCGTTGGCGATGGCCGCGGTGCGGCTGTCGGTCAGCGCAATAGGCGTGCCATCCGCGCCGAGCACGGCAAAAAGATCGATACCCTCGGGCGCGTCTTCAAGCGCCGGAAACAGCATCTCGGCAGCGTCGGAGTCGACCTGTCT